>Ga0325410_1000299_pt1 | contig 49636 bp, 25 predicted proteins | sample PopdelMetagenome_16_FD_206182 | JGI IMG/M metagenome (GOLD analysis project Ga0325410, IMG submission 206182) | Populus deltoides microbial communities from Bellville, Georgia, United States - Xylem-PdIQD-R3 | ecosystem: Host-associated > Plants > Phyllosphere > Stem > Wood/Secondary xylem...
GGTATCTTAATATATTAGATACGTTATTATAAAACATGCTTTAGTTAAGGAGTTATTGATACTTCAAGTGCAAAATGATGATATAAAACCTTGATAAAAATGCACTTTTAAGTACTAATCAGTGCTCAGGTCATGGAATCCACCCTTATTTATAGGGGTTGGAAGATGGACATTTTGTTATTGTGCCAAATCTTGGCCTTTGATTCAACCCCTAGGGATCCCTGACTGTTGGCTCAAAGTGGCTATTATAAACTGTCAAAGTGGCTGCTTGAGTTGACCTCTTTGAGCTGGCGTCATTGCCACTATGGTGTCAATTGCTAGAAAAGGCCATATCAGGGTGTCATCTGCAGACAATCCTGCTTTAGACACTTCTCCTATTTTGAATTAAGAGATATCATTATCACTTCATAACTTTACCACAACATCAATTATTGTATCCTTAAAATCCTATTTACGCAAGTTCATGGTCATTAATTCTTTTATCTTTCAATTAATTTTCTCATTATGTCGCGGGGGGGCGCGACGTCGTCTGGCGACGACGGAGGCTCTCTGTCGTGCCTCCTGTTATGAGGTGTTGTGTGGTGGAAATGGTTTTTAATCATAGAATTATAATTAATGTTTGCCACCTAGTATTATGGTCACTAAAAACCTATGGTCTGCGAGAGGCTGGGTAAGGGACTGGTTGTGCAAGGGGAAGACGCATCACCCCAAGTGCACCCTACCTAAGGTAAGCTGCATTGTTATTTGATTGTTTTTTCTATGTCGGATTTCTATTTGTTGGTCTTTTCTAAGGCTCAAGGCTGATCTCTCTTCATGAGAGAGTATCTACCTTATTGGGTTAAATCCTAACCGTTCTAAAGTCTGAATTTTAGCATCACATTTTTACACTTGTATATTTAATACTTGATGGTGTACTTTATTGTGTAATTTTACACCCCACAAATATTAAAGTCTACAACCTAAAATAAAAAAGATTGGAAAAAGATTTTTGACATGTTGGCCAAATTCTAATAGATAATCATAAACTGGTTACGATATCCATTTTTTGATTTTTTTAAACATGAAAAAGATGCAATTTTTGTTTTTTTAATGAAAAATATGCTTGAAATGTTTTTAAAAAAATTTGGCCGCATGCAATAAAATATTTTTTTCTTTTTGAAAATGTTTTGAATTTTTGTTTTTGAAATATTTCGGAGAAAACTAGGTATTTTAATACCGGATTTGTATTTTACAGTGTAAATATACAACCCGATATCATACAAAATTGGTAGAAAAATATATGAGAAAATCACAATTTTTTTCAAAGAATTTTTGAATTATTTTTTAAAAAAGGGTCGGGCCGGATCCAGCCATTTGGTTTTGGCCCGGCCCAAAGACCACTTAATTATTCTGCCGCTGCTTGCAGAAATGAATTCTGCATGCAGCGGCCTCAACGAAGAAGGAGGCAACACAGAGAAGAGAAAGTTGCCTGGCTTGGGGGTCTCTAACGTGCTGAGGATGTCTGGCCGGTGGCTCAGGAGGCTTCGGCTGAGGTGATGGTGGCCAGAGTCGGCTATGAGAGGAAGAAGAAAAAGTTGCAGATGAGAGAGAAAGGCTGGAAGGAGAAGAGGGAGAAAGTCGCGGTGGCTGCTTGGTGGCCGTTTAGTGGTTGTGATGGTTCCTGTGGTGGAGCTGGTGTTCGGGAAAGGAATGGTGGAAGAAATGGTGGCAGTGTTGGCTGCTTGTGGTGGAGGAAGAAAGAAAAAGATGCAGAAGAAGAGAATCTGCAAAGAGGAGAGGGAAGACCTCGCGGTGGCTGTGCCTATCAGTGGTGAGGATTTGGGCTCGTGGGGAGGCTGAGATGCCGTCTGTTGGTGGAGGAGGAATGTTTCTGTGGGGTCTCCAAGGGGCTGAAGAAGTAGCGGGGAGAGAGAGAAGAGAGAACGTTGGCTGGAAGAAAAAACGGGGGAGAAGCTGATTTTTTTGCTTATTTTGGACCCGATTTTCTCCTCCCTCAGGCCATCAAATCCACCTCTATTTATAGGCAGTCGAAGAGGGCAATCTTGTCTACAATGGAGAAAAATCTCAGCCCTTGATTCAAATGGGAAGGATCTCAACCGTTGGCTCAAAGTAGGCATGGTGCACTGTCAAATTGTCAAATCTGCAGCTGCAGGCTGCCTGAGTTGGCCTCTTTGGGGTGGTGCCACATCCGGTTATTTGCTAGTGAGCCGGTGAAGACCATACCCTGACATAGAGGGATGTCTGGTGATCAGTTTCATGCAAGTTTTGACAAATTTGGTGGACGTTAGGTGCATTAAATGCACCTGCAAAGGAGGTGACTGAACCAGTTTTTTCCGGGAAAAAAGAAGAAGATAATGAATAGTGTTCAGGATTCTGTTTTGGTCAAAGTTCATTTCAGTCCTTCCTTTTTCAATTGCTTTTAATTGAACCCCTAATTGACCCTAAACGTTTGCAATTAAGCCCCTGATGACCTTCAATTGGAACCCTGAAGTTACGCGCATTTTGCAATATGGTTTTTGGTCTCGAATTTTGTCAATTTAACCCCTAATTGACCATCAAACTTTCAATTTCTTCAATTTCACCCCAGGTTTTTGTCAATTAAGCCCCTCAATTGTGGCGCTTTTTGCAGATTGATCCTTGGTTGCAAATTTCTTCAATCCAGCCCCTAATTGACCCCAAAACTTCAATTTTCTTGCAATTTGGCCCTTGATTTCAATCAATTAACTTGGTAAAAATTAAATTTGGTCTCTTAAAATTTCAATGTCCTCAATTAAGCCTAAATTAGGCTCCCAAACTTAATTTTTCACCAATTAAGTCTCAAATAAAATTAATTTGACCCATTTAAAGTATAATTAAGTCCTTGCACTTAATTAAATCCTTCAATTGGACCCAAATTAATTCTTAAACATAATTAAAATTTAATTTGGCCCATGATTAAATCAAATTGGCCTATTAAAAATTTAACTTAATTTTTATGCAAATTCGTCCAATAATTATTTAATTTTACCTTGAATTTGCATTTTATCTCCATTTTTTGCCATAATGGGGTACAATTAGGCCTTGAATTTCCTTCAAAAATTGCAGCTTGATTTCCCGGCCTGCTTTCTCCACGTTACCAGCCTTTTATTTTATTTTTTAATTTTTATTTTGAAAATAAATAAATAAATAAATTTTTTGGGAATAACCCGGAATTGGGTTATGACACATTACACTTTCTAATTCCACTTTTGTTACTCAAGAACATTGTTTAGAATTTTGCTTACAAGTAAAGTTATAGATCTCGGTTTTGGACGTAGCTTGGTTCTTTTGAAACCTAAGACACTAATATACAACTTTATTTAAGGGTAGGAAACCTATTTCTGCCCTTAACATACCCAAAGTTACCCGTTATCCTAATCAATGAAATCTATCCAACAAGATTAAATCCGACCCTCCATTAGTTCTTAATCCATATTTGGAGTTATAAAACTCTAAATTTATCAAGATCAAATTTTTGTGAAATATAACATCCATACCTGCAGCTTTTGTAAAGGAACTAACCCCAAATTATATCATTCAAGGTTCATATTAAACAATTAGAGTAGCATTAAAATCTGTCCAGATTTATGCTAGTTTGACCTTCCTTCAGTTTTTGGATGATATATGGAGCTATACCACTTCGATTTCAGCATTGTCAGTTCTATGTGAAAGTAATATCTCTAAGTACAACTTCTATGAAGAACCCTACCTTAAATTTCATCATCTTCAAGTCGTACCCTCAATTGGAAATTAGATAACAAAACTGTCCAGCTTATGGGACCTTTTCATTTATGAGCAAGGTCATTATTTATACATGACTTACTTGTCCCTACTTCTCATTTTTCACGTAATTTAGTCCTCACCTTTTCATTAAGTCTTTCTATTAGTGCTACTTTATACATGTGGAGGTCCCTAAGCCATTCACTTCCATTCCTCTAATTTCTCTTTGGCCGACACATGCCCAAGAAAGAACACCAAAAGTTTCTTTAATTTCCTTACTTTTTCATTAATGAATCATTTCCTTTGACATCCAAACAGCTTTACTCAATGTCATATCTCATTTAAACCATCAATTTTAAGGGAGGTTGGCCGAAACCTCCATCCATGGTGGAGGTGGATTTCCTTTTAAATGTTTGTAAAATTAATCTATCATCCACCTTTGCACTTTATGCTACGAAAGTAGTAACAATTCTAATTAATGAATAATGCTAACAATTGTTCTTTCATCATCCTCATCACATTTACAAACAACCAATTACACTCCACAAGCATTTGACATCAATCAATTAATTTTCCTTGAACCACCTTCATGGCCGGCCCTAACATGTCCATTTTTCCAAGTTCTTCCATTCCAAATACCTCATGCTCTTCACCTCATTCATACATACACTCCCTACACGTTTGTTTCTAATTTTAAGCATGTCTACACAACAAGTTCCTTCCCAACCTTACACCAAAAACTATCCTTCCATTTACAAAAGAACACCCAATTCTTCAACTTAACCAAACCCCATTTTAAATCACAAATTAACCTTTACCTCACATATTAAACACTTAATTTTATAACTTGAATGAAATTTCATTTCCATCACTCCTTTTTTTCTCCAAAACTGGCCGGCCTATTGCTAGAGGTTCCCACTTGATTTGTTTTTCAATTTTCTTCCCTATTTCCTTCATTTTATGTCCTATCTTTGTTAGCTTAACATATTTGTTTAACCAAGCTTCCATTATCAAAAATTCACACAACCCTAAGGTCACAACATTTGGGGGTTTTTCATCAATTGTAACTAAGAACAAAATTTAAACAATGATAGCCATCTTACCAAACAAATTTGAGTTAAGATTTGAGTTCTCTAGACCACTTCTCCTTCCTATTATGCTCACTTCTCCTCCCTACACTCTTCTTCTCCACTCGTGACTCTCCCTCTCAATCTCCCTTAGTGTAGCTTCCTTCTTCGCAACTTACAATCTCACTCAAGCATTATTATGGCAAGGACAGGCAAGGGATTCGGTGAGGAAGAACATAGGGAGGGGGTTGTTTTTGTTGTTCTGGCCGGCTGCTCTTCTTTGCAACACATACAAAATGTTCAAATGATGAGACAAGAGAATTTGACTCCTTGGTTTAGAAGTGGTCGGCTGCATTAATGGGGGGCAAGAGACAAAAGTCTTGTCTCCCTTGTTTTTTCTTTTGTATGTGTGTATGTGTCCCCACAAATGAGCTTAAACCTTGTTGGGTGACAACAATTTATCTTCCCGTTTTTTATGCACTGATCCATATTTTATCTTCGGAACCTTCATGCTATTTCTTAGTCTGCAATTTTAATTCAAGATAAAAACATATGTTCGAATATCATGTAAAATTCCACTAATAATTGAATTAGAAAATATGTTTACTATTGTAAATCTGGATATAAATCAAAAATCTAAAATTTACATACCAGATAATTTACTTAAATTACCACATGTCTTAGAATAATTCATTGGAGATACTCATTTAGAACATCTCTAACGGGAGAGTTAAATGAAGAGCTAAATGTAAAAAATTATACTTTTAGTTTTTGCTTCTGCATTTCTTTATTTCAACACCTCAGGCAAACATATAGCTATTTTAGCTATTTGTCCTGTGAAGAGCCATTTTTACATTTCCCTGTAGAAATGGCAAAAGCAAATGACTGTTGGCCAATGGCTATTTTTATAGCCATTGGCCAACAATTTATTTTTTTTCCTTTAAAAGCAGGAGGAAAGAACTTGTAAATTTTAAAATTTTGTGTGCCTCACCCTTCTCTTAAATTTAGAAAAACAAGAATCAATTATTTTCCGGTTAATTAATAACATCGGTTATGTTAATTAGCTAAAATTAAAAGGTATACTTGTTTAAAAGTTTTTTCTATTTTCTCTTTTATATCTCTTGATTTTTTAGACCTTTTGTTGTTAATTTGATATTTGTGATGATTTTTATTTCTTTGTTATTTTATGTTTTTTATATGGGTTAAGGAAGATAATTTTTTTTTATGTTGTTATCTTTGATAAAATTGAGAGGAATTAATAATGGTAGTTGATATTGATAAAAATATAGAGTGACATATTTAAAATTTATTTTTGATTGTCTGTTTTAATTTGAGGTCAATTATATTTTGTCTTGTTGAAAATGCAATTAAACCAGTATATCAATCCTCTTTTAGTTCCAAAAATGGTCAAATTGTTATGTTAGAACAAATAGAAGGCAATGCTTATTATTACTACACATGTATGGAAACTACAAAATTGCTAGACATTGAATGTGAGCTTATTTTACACTCTCTTATAAGGTTTTAACTTGAGTTTTTTTTTTTTAATGTAGATGGATTCAAATTTTCCAAGCTCTTTCACCAACTTTCTTATGAGTGAGCCAGAAGATATTCTCTCTCAACCAAGTGATTTTAATCAATTAATTGATGACTTAACATGCTCGAATTTAAATGTCCATTCGGCAAAAAAATCACAAAGAAGTAAAAATTTCTTATTAGAGGAAGATTGTTTGCTTGTCTCTGCATGACTAAATACAAGCAAAGATCTAATTACAGGAGTTGAACAACAAACAAAACAGTTATAGGCTCGAGTACATGCTTACTTTGTAGAGAATGGATGAAACTTGAATAATCGTTCCCAAATAAGCATCTCAAGTAGATGGCAAGAAATAAATAGAGAAGTCAGTAAATTTGTTGGATTTGTTACTCAAATTGAAAATCATCAGCAAAGTGGAATGACTAAAGAATCAAGGGTAATTTTAATATTCATTTTCATATTAAATTGTTTAACACATATTTTAACATTATTTAATTTCTCTAATTTTTACTAGATTAATGATGCTCAACAAATGTATGCTTCTTGCATTGACAAATGATTTCAACTAGAACATTATTGGGTTATCTTAAGAAAAGAACCCAAATGGCAATTTGAGCGTGCAAGTTAACATCAAAGGTCAAACAAGAAACAAAAAGGTAATGTCAATGCAAGTCCGGCTTCATCAGCTCTATCTACCCCTGATTCTGTTAGTTTAGGAGAAGACAGTGAACCGTTGATTTATCAAGATAGACCAATTGGTCAGAAGGCTGTAAAGGAACGACTTAAACGTAAACAAAAAAAAATATAAAGTTAGGGAGGTAACTGTAACAAATCTCTTACAACAATTTAGGGATACTCTAGTTGAAATTGAGGATCATAAGAAAAAAGACCGAAAAATTATGTTAGAACAACAAGCTATGATGATTCAACAAAGTCAAGAGAAACAAGAATTGGACACGAGAACTTGATGACATAAGAACTTCAAATCTAATGATTCTACTTGTTGCCATATTGTTCCCACAAATGTTCAACTAAATCTTCTTGTAGTTGAGAGCTAGTTACTCTATCCTTGATTTGATTATGAGTTTGAAGAAAAGCATGTAGTTCTGGTATTTCACCATATGACGCTGATATAAAGGAATTAACTTCACGTTCATGGTCAAATCCAACGTTCATTGCTCCTTCATCCTCAATAATCATATTATGCATTATTATACAAGCTTTCATAATATTTGCAAGCATTTCTTCATCCCAGTATCGAACAGGTCCACGTATAATTGCAAAACGAGATTGGAGCACCCCAAATGCCCGCTCCACATTCTTTCTTATAGACTCTTGCTTGCAAAATATTTTCTCTTTGCTCCTAATGGCCTTGGGATTGTCTTAACAAAGGTTGACAAATTAGGATAAATCACATCTGCTAAATAGTATCCCATTGTATATTCATGCCCATTAATTGTATAATTGACAGGAGTAGTTCGACCTTCGGCAAGTGCAGCGAAGATAGGTGACCAATCAAGAACATTAATATCATTTAATGATCCAGGCATTCCAAAAAAGGCATGGCATATCCAAAGATCTTGTGAAGCCACCGCCTCTAGAATTATAGTTGGTTCACGACAATGACCAGTATACATCCCATGCCATGCAATTGGTCATTTCTCCCATTTCCAATGCATATAGTCAATGCTCCCTAACATCCCTGGAAATCCACGTTGCTCTCCAAATGATAATAATCGATAAATATCGACCTCGTTTGGTGCCCTTAGATACCAATCACCAAAAACTTCTACGATTGATTTGACGAAAGCTCTAAGACTTTCTATCGCAGTGGTTTCTCCAATTCGAAGATATTCATTAGTAAGATCTACAGGAATACCATATGCAAGTATTCTATGAGCTGCAGTTACCTTTCAAAGGCAAGATAAACCAAGAACTCCAAGAGCATCTTTCCTCGACGACTCATCCTAAATCTTCTTCGAAATTGACTTTTAGTGAATTTAGGATTTTCAGCAAAATAATCATTATATAACCTTAACTCACCTTCCTTTCTATTACGATTGACAACATTGTGACCAAGAATAGAGCCACGATACCCTGTTCTCCACCCTTGATTATTCGATTCTTCTTCAGCAACCACAGCAGTAGCAACTTGAAAAGCGAACACATGAGTGTCATCATCAAAATCAAAAGCATCATAAAAATTAAAATTAAAATGATTCATGATGAATTTTAATGAAATATAATAAATATTTGAAAGAAGAAAATGATGAGAAAAAAATGTTAAGGTATATGAGAATATTTATAGATGGATTATTTTTTAAAATTTTAAAATCTTAGAATGTTGGCAGTTAATTTTTGCCCATTTGAAATTTTAAAATTTAAAATGTTGGCGGTCATTTTTTTAAAGCTTGAATTTTTTTAAAAAAAATTTAAAATCAAAATTTAAAATGTTGGCGGTTTTTTTCAAAATTTGAATTTGAATTTACTTTTAAAAAATTAAATTTTTAACAGTAACATATAAAACTGAAAATTAAAAATATTCATATAAATAAATTTTAAATTATATCTTTTAACTTTCATATTACTTCATTAATTTTATATTACTTTTATAAATTACTCATATTAATTATATAATTAATAACATCATAATTATATTATATATAAAATATCTAAATTAGTTATATAATTATATTAATAACATCATGATTTAACATGAAATATATTAAAATATAATTGGCTTTTCTAAATAGCTTTTCACCATTGGAATGCACATAATAAAAAAAACTATATTTACACTATTCAAAAAGCCGTTTTATCCATTTGGGTCTTTAATATAGCATTTCCCCATTGGAGATGCTCTTATAATTATCATAAAATTTTCCTCAGAGTCCTTACTCTCTTTCACCCTCCTAGCATGGTTATGCGCAAGTTTGTACCGGCATTCAACCTTCCTTGCGCAAGGGTCATGCAATAATTTATTTAAAATTTCTTCCAATTTTAGAAATAATATCACTCAAGATTACAAAATTCCCTCCTTCCAATAATTATCTTACCTGATCAAGAAATTCACATGATTTATCGCTATTTAATATTTCACGTATTGATTTATTTTTTTATCTTACTTGACATTTAAATTAATCACTTGGAAATGTTCATTCTGATTCACCAACAATTTTCTCTCTAGTTTATCATTTTTCAATTAACACTTACCCTATTAAGTCTGGATTTATCGAGTTTACACCCGGGGGTTTACAGTTTAATGCTCAGGCTATTAACATCCTTAGGTTAATTTTCAAGTTATCCTGGCATTTTATTTAATATTTTTCCTTATCAAGTCTTTTCTATCAAATTTTCATAATGTTTCTCAATCATCTTATTTACGATTTACTAGGACTTTACACTTGAAGTGTGAACACACACAAAAAATTAGTGGTTTTGTGAAATCGGTATCACAGCCATCAATGACCGAGTTAACCACTTTCAAGGCTTTGTCGGAGCAACTCTTATATCATTATTATTAAAGACCACCTAATCTTAATAGAGAAGGTGCTTACCTTTCATTTGGATTCAACTTTGCTCAATTTGAAGGTTTGTAGCTCCTCACTTATTCGTTTGAAAGTGTCAACCCGATCAGCCTAGAATCTGGAAATGCAGTGATGACTAATCGGGGATAAGATGTTGTTGAGTTCATTGAAGAAAATAGGATGTAATTGTTTAATAAGAATAACTGGTCTTTGTAGAGGGGGTGTTTCTCAATTGAATCATGGTGGTTACAACTCTATAAGTGGTCGAAAACGTCACATTCATTCGCTTGAAAGTGTCTACTCTATCAGCCAAAATTGTAAAAAAGAAGCTAAACAGTGGTTGAACGATGCATCATCTAGGTTAAACCCTAGAAATCAGGATTTTTAATTTGGGATCTAACATATTTCATTTTAATTCCTATTTTTCCAATTGCTTTTAATTGCACTTGTAATTGCCCCCAAACTCTTAATTTTATGCAATTTCACCCATGTCAAAATCAATCATCAACCTTACATTTTAGCGCCATTTTCATCTTTGTCATTGGTTTTCAATTTGTGTACTTAAACCTTTAATTGACCATCAAACTTTTAATTTTTTTCTAAAATTTAACTCCTGATTTGGTCAATTTTAGCCCCTACAATCATGCACCTTTTTCAGTTTGGTCCTTAGTTTTGAATTTCTTCAGTCAAATCCTTAATTGCCCATCAAACTTCAATATTTATGCAATTAAGCATCTGATTTGACCAAATTAACTCTTTGAAATTGCAATTCGACTCCTAGACTTTAATTTCTTCCAATAAAAGCCTAAATTGACTTTAAAAATTAATTTTTCTTGCAATTAAGTCCTTTTAAAATTCTCATTGAGTCCTTACCTATTCAAATTTATATTTCTTTACCTCAAATAAAAATATTTTCACCAATGAAGCCTTTTGTCAATCGTAATTGGGCTGCTAATTCTACACATTTTCATCCTCTAACTTTTTCACTTGCCACTTTGGTCCTTCACCACCAACTTGGGCAACTTCTAGGATTTTTTCATGTATATCCTCTTGTATTTTAGATTCTTTTTCTATTTTGTTTCTCTTTTTTTTTCTTGTCTTTTTTATAGGGTCAAAAATATGTAACAAAAGGTATCACTTTGTTTTTCTAAAATTGTTAGTGTTTTGTGTGTACTAGTTTTGCCAAATTTTGCTTTACGCTTCTCTCATTTTTCTTTTAGGGTTATTCATTTTTTTGTCAATAGTGTTAATTTTGGGTATGTTATGTTACTGTAGATGATAACAAGCATAAAGTTCTTTTCTATTACTTTGTTGAAACAAAAATAGGTCCAACATCAAAGCCTTGGGTTCTCTAATTGAATGGAGGTTTGCAGTTACTCATCTTGCTTCGTATTTAAGGTCATATAAATAAATCAACTGACAAATATGTTATGTTTGCCAAAGTTTTCATTTTTTTTATTTGAAAATTTGAGATGCCATTGATGTTCCATATCTGTATTTTCTAGGGTCATGTTGTTCTTCTTTAAGAGTAGGATCATTCTCTAAAAATGGACATTTTAGATTAAATGGGAGAGTTCTAATTAGGAATGAGCATAGCTGGAATGGAGGTACCAAGTCTAATAGTGTGACATCCCAACTGTTAAACACATTTTTCAATTGACCTTGTTGAAAACTAATAGTACCCTAATTTTTATTATAATTCTATCAAAATTCCAACAGAGTTTCCTTTGAAATAGACATTCCAAATTAGTAATAAATTTTTGTTTCACCAGCAAAATCCCCAATCAATGTTTCCATTTCCTTGAATAATATCTCCTAGATCATTGCCACATTAACATGTTTCTAGCAAATTAATTACTTCATAATTTGTCAACATCGCAATATAAATTCTCTTTTTTTTTTATATATTACCCAACCACACAACATAATCATAAGAATATATTGTTATATAACAGTTCTACATTAATAACAAAAGACATTTAATGCACTAAACACTTAATTCACATATATTTACAATAAAAATTAATATAAAGAAAACCAAGTAAATAAAATAATTCCAACAAAAATAATTAAAGCAATATTTTCACTTTCATCATTTCATCGCTGTTGAATATCATTTACTTGATATTATTTATATCAACAACTCAATGCCAATATCAATTTTTGAATTGATATCATTAACCATCTTTCAATCAGTAGCCTTTGTTCTTAGAATGGCTAATCCAATCACAAATCGTTGTTCTTATTCCACTAATTTAATTATTTATATGTCAAGTCAGATCAACAACAATTCATTTAATAGTTCTAATAATTCTACCAATATAATAAATGACTAAGAATAGGTGTTAAGCACCTATTTGCTGCTTATGAAGCCTTAGCACTTGTTCTTGCCTACAATCGAGTTACTAAGGTATCCCCTATCAATACAAGATTATTTTGTCACCATAACATTTCATAATTCATTCTATATCATAGTTTTTATTACAATTCACTATAAATCACACTTCAATTATTTATTCTTTCTTTTATTTTCCTAATTTCACAATTTTCCTTAATCTAATCTTTCGCGGGGCGACATCATGTCTAGTTGGACCCAGCCAGGTCTGGTGAGGCCGACTGGCAGCCCAACAGACTTGGCACTTTTTTTCTGTTGGGCTGGATCTAGACCAACAATCATAGACTGGGCTAGAACAAGTCCAGCCCAAATCAAATGTTGGATTTTGGCTATTGTATGCAGAATTTTTGCATGTAGTGGTCCGGGGGAAGGATTTGGGGGAGAAAAAGAAGTGGGTGGCTTGCCTGGATGGGGGAGAAGAAAGGTTGGCGGTGTTCATGGTGTTGTAGGGAAGATCAACGAGTGGTTGGTGGCGATAACGGTGGCCGAGATGCGGTGAAAGAGCTAGCCAAAGTGGTGGTCGAGAGGGGGGGAGAGAAAAAACTGGGCAGATGGATGATTTTTTGCCAACTTTGCACACTGATTTCCCCTTCCTCAGATAATGAAATCCATATCTATTTATAAAAGGTGGAGAAGGGACATTTGGTCTCCACTGGTGCCAAATCTTGGTCATTGGTTCGACCCGAAAGGATCGCAACCATAGGTTCAAAGTGGCTATCATGAGCTGTCAATTTTGCTACAGGAAAAGGGCTGGTCGGGTTGGCCACTTTGGGATTGTGTCACCGCCTTTATGGTGTCAATCGGCTAGAACAAACTACATTAGGGTGTAGTCAGATGTCAGGTGATTATTTTCATGTAAGTTTTTTCCAATTTGGTCGAGAAATAAAGCATTAAATATCTTCGGAGGATGGCCACTCGAGCAACTTTTCAACTAAAAGTTGAAGCAGAAGAAGATGAATAGTCCACTCAAAAGGCATTGTTTTGGCCAATTTCATTTTAGTCCTTCGATTTGTGATCTATTCTCAATTACACCCCTGATTAGCTTCAAACTTTCAATTTTGTGCAATTGTACCCTTGACAAACTTCAATTTAAGACCCAGATTTTAGCGACTTCTTCATTTTAGTCCTTGGGATTTCTTCAATATAGCCCCCAATTGACCATTAAAAAAATTTCTTCAATTTCACCCTTGATTTCAACCAATTAGGTCTCTAGAGTTCGGCGCCTTTTGTAAGATGGTCATTGGTTGCAAATTTCTTCAATTTAGCCTTTAATTGACTCCAAAACTTTGATTTTTTCTTGTAATTTTACCCCTGATTTCAATCAATTAACTTGATAAAAAATTAAATTTGGTCTCCTAAAATTCTTATCTTCTTAATTAAGCCCATATTGGAATCCAAAACTTATTTTTTCACCAATTAAGCTTAATTTTTAATCAGATTCGTCCAATAATCATTTAATTTGACCTTGAATCTAGATTGTTTCTCTAATTTTGGGTAAAATAAAGTACATCTAGGCTTTAAAATTACAACTTGATTTTTTCATGTTGTTACCAAAACGCCAGCCTTCTTGCTATTATTATTATTATTATTATTATTTTGGAAGAAAGAAAAAGGTGAATTTGAGGAATAACCCATAAATGGGTTATGCCAGTTGCTCCCCTCTTTACAATGCTTAAGATAGAAAGTATCATAAGAGACTTTAGATAGTAGGCTTTGTAAAGAAGAAAAAGAGGTGAGAGATAACAGACTCACCAGATCAAGAAATGGTTAGTCCTTCTAGGAATGTTTGAAGTGATGGCTCAAAAACACACTCAAAGAAAAAAAAGAGATAGGGCTAGAAAGCATACTATCCGAAAGACAAGGGCTAGAAAGCGCACTTGAAGGATAATGAGATGAGTTTGTAAAGGAAAAGATAATCTTTGTGAAAGACTTTTTTAAGTGGTATGTAGGCAACCTGCTTATTGGTGGAATTCACAGATTTTGAAATAGTCAAATTGTTATGGGTGACCCACCCAGATGAAAAATATAAAGGTTTTCACAATGGTCTTATTGTAATGGGCGACCTACCCAGATAAAAAATACAGAGGTTTTTTAAAAGTAGTCTCATTGTAATGGGTGATCTACCCAGGTGGAAAGTGCAGAGATTTTCAAAGTGGTCTTATTATAATGGGCAACATGCCCAAGTGGAAAAATGTAAAGATTTTTTTTTTCAAAATGGTGAAAAATACAAAGATTTTTCAAGGTGTTCTTGTTGTAATGTGTGACCTAACCAGGAGAAAAATGAAATGATTTTTCAAAAATAGTCTCATTATAATAGGCAACCTCTCAGGTGAAAAATTCAAAGATTTTCAAAAATGATCTCATTATAATGGGGGACCTGCCAAGGTGAAAAATACAAAGATTTTTCTTAAATGGTCTCATTGTAATAGGTGACCTACCCAGATTAAAAATGCAAAGATTTTCAAACTGGTCTTCTAGTAATAGGCGACCTGTCCAGGTGAAAAATACAAAGATTATTTGGGTGGTAAAAAATGTGAATTTTTCAAGGCGATGAAAAATATGAATGATTTTTCAAATTGGTCTTATTATAATGGGCGACCTGTCCAAGAGGAAAAATGCAAAGATTTTTTAAGTGGTGAAAAAAGCGACTTGCCTAGCGAAAGGATTTGGTCAGAGATGCCTTGTAATATCCCACATCGGCGGGTAAGGACTTGAGGGAGGGCCGTATATAAGCATGCTTACCTTGACTAGTAAGATGCATTTTTGGGCCATGCATGGCTTCTAATAACAAATTCATGAAGCCCGTGGGCCAAAACGGATAATATTTTGCAAATGGGGTGGGGTGTTACATGCCTTGAAGGGACGGCATTATAGGACTTGAAGGCGTACTATTTAGAAGATGAGAGCTCAAATGAGCACTTAAAGGGAAAAACGATAGGGCTTGAAGGCACAATTAAAAGAAAAAGATAGGGGTTGAAGGCTTACTATCTAAGAGATAGGGACTCAAAGGTATATTCAAAAAGAGATATGATATAGAGATAGGGCTAGCGCACTATCTGAAAAGCAAGGGCTAGAAAGCACACTCGAAAGAAAAAGATGAGATAGGGCTAGAAAGCACATTATATGAAAAATGAGGGCTTAAAGGTGTGTTTGGAAAGAGGTAGGGTTAAAAAACACATTACTTGGGAGATGATGGCTCAAAGGCGCACTCAAAAGGAGGTAGAGTTAGAAAACACACTACTCAAGAGACGAGGGCTCAAAGGCACACTATGAAGAAAGAAGATAGGGCCTGAAGAAGCGTTATCTAATAAAATAGGGCTTAAAGGCGCACTTAAAAGGAGGTAGGGTTAAAAAATACATTACTCGAGAGACGAGAGCTCAAAGGCGCACTCAAAAGGAAGAAGATAGGGTTTGAAGGTGCATTATCTGAAGGAGGAGGTCTTAATGACGTACTCAAGAAGAGATATGATATAGAGATAGATCTAGCACACTATTTGAGACATGAGGGCTCAGATAGTTTCAAAGAACCATTTTTCAAAGCGTTCATTTTATTTGTATAAATAATAAAGCTTGTTTCGCTTGAGAAAGCATTGCCTACCAATCCAGATTGCTTACCTTTGATCAAAAAGGGCTTCATGGGGCACGTAACATAGGCTTTGGCTTTTGGCTATAAAGAAAAGGAATATTTGTAAGCTCAAAAGGTGTTTAAGGGACTTCAAGACTAAGAATCAATAGTGCTTGTTTCTAGACCTTTTTGTCCTTTGAATTGATTTGAAGACCTTGTAAAATGGTCCATTGTGTCCCCTAGTGTTGGTTTGGGCTTTTCTCTTTGTTTTTTCTTCATTTGGTTTTGAGCATCATCATATTAGTTATTTTTGGTAGTATGCTTATATCTTTTGGATCCTTTGGGTTCTATCATGCCCTCCCCAGCTTTATTTTGATACTTTTAATCATTAAAGATTTTTTGTATATTTCTCACACTTACCCTTTAGTGTGGGATGTGATCTTAGCCCAAGTTATTTTTCTTAAGAAAAACATATCAGGTTCAAAAGGGGATTGCAATAGGTATATTTTAGCCTTTTGAAAGGATTATCAAAGATGACATTTCCTCATTTCAAACGCATGCACTTAGGATCGATAAGCCTTGCTTTCTCCCATACGAATATGCAAAATGGTTTCTCATTATTCATTCAATTAAAACTTAGCTTTGAAGTCAACTTATGATGTTTAGGTTATTCTTCAGGTTTTTTCTTTTTTCTTAGGTGATCACTTGAATTTCCAGAACTCGTCTATTTAAAACAAACACCAATTTGATTTTTGTTTTGTAATAAAACTTTGATTTCCTAAAAATCCTTGTGAAAACATGAGATCATGCATAGTTTTTGGAGAAAAAGGAAATACACCAAAGAATTCTTGGTACAATGGTTGAGATTTGTACTAAATCCGCTTGCCTATTGTCACTAACCCCTTTGGTGAGATTTGAAAAGGTATTTGCATGCCCTGATTCACCTTTTCCTTGATATTCCTTATTTCTTTATCCCCCTGTTGAGCCTCTAGGACCTTGTCTTGAAGTACAAATTAGATTTTAATCTAAGCTAACAGTGATCCCTCAAGCCCTACATTTAGTCGTAAACCCATTTCTTCAATTCTACTAAATTTCTTTGTTCCCTAACCTCTACATCATTTACCACCGTCTTTCCTTTTCAACTAAAAGAATCTACTACTACATTAGCCTTACTAGGATGATAGTCAATCACACAATCATAGTCCTTTATCAACTCCACTCATCTTCTTTGTCGCATATTTACGACATCAAATACTTCAAACTCTTATGGTCAGTAAAGATTTGGACCCGTGGCCCGTATAGATAATGCCTCCATACCCATAAGGCAAACACCATCGCTACAAGTTCTAGATCATGTACTAGATAATTTACCTCATATAGCTTTAGCTACCTTGAGGCATAAGCAATTACTCGTCAATGTTGCATCAATACACATCCCAGACCTTTCTTAAAAGCATCATTATACACAACAAATCCTTCTGTCCCTGAAAGAAAGGCCAACACTGTAGCAGAAGTGAGTCTTTTCTTCAATTCTTGGAAGCTCTCCTCATATTCTTTTGACCAAACAAACCTTACTTTTTTACAGGTTAACTTGGTCAAGGATGATGTTATTGTAGAAAAACCCTCAATAAATCTCCTATAATATCCCGCGAGACCCAAAAAACTCTGGATTTTTGTCATATTGGCAAGTCTTTCCCATTTCAAAACAGTATCCACCATTCTTTGATCCACCAACATTCTTTCTGCTGTGATAACATGCCCCAAAAATACTTATTTTAGCCAAAACTCACATTTTTCCAGTTTCGCATATAGTTTATTCTCCCTCAAAATTTGTTATACATTCCTCAGATGTTGCTCATGTTCCATATAAGAGCTAGAATACATTAGTATGTCATAGATAAATACTACCATATATTATCATTAATCTACAACCACATCCTGCAAAGAATCATAAATAACATGCACTATATTCGAAGGAGCACAAGGCACAGTGCAAGGGGGCAGGTAATGCTTGACCAACTTCAGTGAGTTTGTCTTTCTTACGGCCAGGGACTTTAGCCCAACTATCAACCACAGCTGCCACTTCAGCACACATAGTGTAAACCCCCGGTTATAATTTTTCTAGGTTATTAAATTATGAGAAATTTAACAAATAGTAAAATGGGTTAAATAAAATTAAAGAAACCTAAATCAAGATAAAAATTAAGAAATAAATGAAATGAAAGTGAATATAGTACTAAATGTTTGAAAAGAAAAACATTTGTGGGAACAAAATGAATACATAAGACCAAGAGAGGTCAATATTCAAATAACAGAAGGTTATGAGTTTATGTACAAAAGATAAAAAGGGGTGGGGATAAATGTGCAATTAACAAAATGATAGCACTATAAATATCATTTTATTTTTCTCTTGGAGTGACTGGCAATAGCAAGAGAGAGTTTAGAGAGGGGCTAGAGAGAAGATATATTGATTGCATAAAATCCTACAGCTATAACTCCACCTTCCACCGTTGGATTAGAACGATATTGAGTTATGTTGTTCTCTTCCATGTCGTGTACAGTTTCACCGGAGGGATCTTCTATATCAGACCCCATTTGAGAGATATCATGGGAGGACAATTTCTGGGAAAATACACTTCTGGACAGCCTTTGTCGCCGACTGTTTTCTCCTTCAGCTACCGTCGGATCAGGCTATAATTTGGATACGTTGTTCTTATTGATGCTTTCTAGATTCTGAACGGTGGAGATAAAAAACAAACACTCGGTACAGAAATTGTGCGTCTCGCATAGTAGGACTGCAAGTTTGAGGTCAGTTCAGTTAAACTTATATTTCTGGAAATTTCACCATTTGATGAAGTTGATAATTGGATATGTTATACTCGTAATAATGCATTATAACTTGACCATATGGATTGTTTGGAATATTATTTGTTTGTTATTTATGGTTGATTGAAACTGTTATCAAAATTGGTTTTGTGTGAATTTAATGAAATTAGCATGAAAATAGTGAAGGAACTCTTGGTTCCTTAAAGCCATGCTTTCGGTCAATTATGCTTTAAAGGTTGAAGCATGAAATAAATAAGATAAATTAGCTCTTAAAAAGATATTTTTTGACACTTTTAAACAATATGTGATATGGCTAGGGGTTGAGATAGAAGAGAAAGAGTTAAATTATAAATGTTGTGTGTAAATGGAAAGGTTGATGAATCTGGACAAATTCGTCTTCTGACTTTTAGAGAGAATTCGAATAGGAGGATGAGGGAATTAGGATAAAGTTTCTTCATAGTAATTGTAGTCTTGGATGTTAGCTAACTAAAGAAGTTGGTCTTGCTTAATTTGGAGCTGTAGAACTTCAGTTATGGGTTACCAACCGAGACTGGGTCATCACTGACTCTGTAAGGCAGTAGGACTGATTAATTGATTAGCAATTTTGATTGTCTTAGAGGCAGAACTGGGTTCTTCTTGCCCCATAGAACTTGTAGCCTCGTGTCTTAGCTTTCCAATGAGACCAATCTCACTTGAAATGGAGTTCTATAACTCTAGATATAGTTAAAAATCTAAGGAGAGGTCGGACAGTAACAGTTCGATATCAAGACAGTAACAGTCCAATGTTTTTTGATGATTATTTTTTACTGTCTTAGAGGCAGATCTGGGTTCTCCTTTCTCATAGAACTTGTAGCTTCATGTCTTAGCTTTCCAATTAAACCAATCTCGCATGAAATGGAGTTTTATAACTCTAGATATAGTTAAAAATCTGAGAAGAGATCGGACAATAACAGTTCAAATATGAAGAAAGGAATGATAACTATGGTTGGATAAAGGATGACAAAATTAATGGGTATAATGAGAAAAACATAAAGTATAAAGAAATAAATGATTGAAAGAAAGATCTATTAGTTGTTGATATGATTATTATAAAACATAACATTGAATGAGAAAAATTTATGAGATGAGCCTGTGACTGCAGGAGGGACCACCGGTATGGTGCAACAGCAGCAACAGGGGAGCACGAGTAGAGCTTCTATTGCAGGTAGGTGACTTTCACCTTCCTTTTTAATAACATTGAATAAAGAAATACCTTATCATGAATATTACCGTATTGTGTTAATTCAGATATCAGAATGTCAAATGCTTAAATGTTGATAAATGATTGATTAGCTTTGGCTAATGGCATCTGAAGAGATGACCTTGAACAATGAAATACCTTATCATGAATGTTACCGTATTGTGTTAATTCAGATATCAGATTGCCAAATGTTTAAATATTGACAAGTGGATGATTAGCTTCGGCTAATAGCATCCGAATGGATGACCGGGACAAACGATTGATTAGCTTCGGCTAATGGCATCCGAATGGATGACCGGGACAAACGATTGATTAGCTTCGACTAATAGCATCCGAATGGATGACTGAAACAAATGAATGATTAGCTTCAGCTAATGGCATCCGAAGGGATGACCGGGACAAACGGTTGATTAGTTTTGGCTGATGGCATTCGAAGTGGATGGCCGGGGTGAGTGAACGGTTAACCTCTGTAAATGATGCCTTGAGAGGATGGCCAGAATTAAGATTATGACTTATTGTAGGAATTGGTGCATCTATATACACTACAAGTTGTTTATACTAGAAACATGAAGGAACTACAAGTGTCACGCTTCAAACATAAGATAATGTTAATGCTTCATTAAACTGTCAGACCGTTTCTTATCATTATTATTATTGAGTAATTGCATTCTTGTAAATATTTTTGTACTGCAGAAGGGACATCACACCAACAAGGTGCCTAGGAAAACCAATACACGGGAACCTACTTTTGCCAGGAATCATGTAGTTGCATTCTAAATCATGATGTATTTTGTATGAATCAATGCACTGAATGTAGAACTATTATTAGATCCTTTTTGTTTAAATTCGTGATGACTGCTTGTTCCTAGAATACAAACTCATGTCTATGCATGTATATTTTTAATATGAACTTCTAATCAGGCAAACATAATATTATGTGTTTATGTAAGAATCAATTTTAAATGAAATGTTAATTGTTGTTGATGTATGGATTGTATCTTGATGATGTGAGGGAACAGGTTCGCCGATTTCCAACACAATGTGTGTCAAGTACAAAAAAAAAATTATTGTTGTTTTGGGCTTGAAAAGTCGGGCTATTACACATAGGGTCCATACATGGCTCACCAGGAGACTTGCCACTATAGACCTACTGTTGTTCCACAACAACTGTCTCTGCAGAAGGGATAGAGCTAGAACAACCAGAACTCCAATAAAGCTTCATAGGAGTGGAAGCTACATAAGTGTGCTTCTTTCGCTTATTACCACCAACTCTGGTGCATATAGAATCAATATGACCAAGAACCCGACAATGCTTGCAAAACCGAGGGAGGGTCTTATATACAATTAGTTTCAACAAAGGCATTACATTAAGCAAAACAATATTGATGGAATTAGGTAGTTCAACAAGCAAATCCACCTCTATGAGCACTCTAGCATAAGACAACCTAGACACAGAAGTGGTGAGCATATCACAATGAATAGGTTTACCAATCACACTAGCAATCTTAGACAAACAAGTTGGAGACCAACACTTAAGAGGGAGATTAGGGAATTTAACCCAAACTAGCACCCTGGACATATCAGTAGCAGCAAAATCAAAGTATTCGGGCATAGACTTCAAGACCAGCGGTTGTCCAAAAACATAATCAGGACTACCACTTAGAACTGTAAGCTTATCAGCTTCAGAAGAGAATGTGTAAATTAGCCATCCAGAATCATACATAGTTAGCTTAGCATTACATTTCCAGGAACTCGAAATGAGGTTGTTCAAAGCAGTAGATCCAAGAAATTTCCCATTAACATAACCAATAATGCATTATTTCCACAAGTCCTTGTTGCTACCTAAATCATCATCTAGCAGGGGACAAGATACAACATAGTTAAAATCAAGTTAATGAACTAGAGACGTAGTCTCACCCCAAGCATCAACAGATGGTTTACATGTACCTGGTGGGGGGTTAGCAGAAGCTCGACCATGTTCACCATAAAGGGCACTTCCAGAAGCATCTTTTATAGGAAGAGGAATGGATGGAGAATCAACACCAGACGAAAGAGGAACCCCAAAAGGTTGAGGAACTAAGGCACTCTGTTTAGGGCCAGGGGAATGCCCATAACTAGTGCTAGAGGGAAGGGAAGAATCAGCTTCAGCATCTGAACAGGTTTCAACAGACACTAGGTTAGGACTCGTGAAACCAGACCTAGACAGAGTAGCATCAGAAGGATGACCTGATTGTACAGCATCAGGACCAACCTCATCAAGCCCAAAACAAGGTGCACGAGAAGGTGATGCTAGAACAGGAGCTTGCTTATCCTGCATGTTAAGGAATTTGCCTTGATTCTGAGTCGTAATACCACGAGAAGAACCAAACGATGGTCGGGAGGTTTGGCTAACCCCTTCAGGGCCAACACTAGAGAAGCTAGGGTGGGTGATGCTAGGGCAGGAGCCAGCTTATCCTGCATGGCAGGAGATTTGCCCCGATTCTGAGCCCTAACACCACGGGGGGAATTGATGCAACCATATTATTTGATAGTTTTACCCATATTTACCTAGTATTTTGCATATGTTTTACATATAAAATGCCTTGATATTCTTTGTTTTATGTTTTGAAGGCAGTTTTGGATGTAAGATTCAAAAAAAAAGTTAATTGGAGATAATCGGCATATTTGACCTCTGATTGATGTTTTGTGCAGAGCTTGAGCTCTAGAAGTAGAAATGAAGTGATTCCAGTGGCATTAGAAAGCTAACATCCATAACTTTCTGTACATATATGGCAAGAAAAATAAAAATAGAAAAGCATAGAGATTGCAGCCTTCAAAGTCAAATCTCGTATTCTGCCAGTGTTGACCTTTGGCTATTCTGACTTGAATATCTTGAGTTATAGAAGTCCATTTGATGCAAACTCAATTTTGTTGGATTCCTGACTCGAAGACCTATCAACCTACCAATTTTTAGTAGAAAACGAGCTCATATGAGAGAGATATGATTTTCTAAGATGACACATGAATTCTGCCAACATACAAGTTTTGTGAAGAAACAAGCCCAAATTATGTCCTAAAGTATCCAAACCGACATCCAAGTCTTTATTTTGGCAATTTGGCTCCTCTAAGTCAAAATTCAAAGCTTGAAGATTTTATGCAAGACTATTTCTTCTTTTTTAGGAAAATAGTTATTGAAATACTTAAATGTAAATTGTCTACTTAGGAAATGACTATTTTGTAGAAAAGGGATTAGGGCTTCTTAGGATATAAAAAGAAAGAGAGAAGGGAAAGAGGGGACGGCCAGCCAAGAGAGAAAAAACGCACCTTTCTCTAACAGAACCTGAAATCATGCTTTCTTCTTTCTTTTTTATTAATTGTTTAAGACATATACAAGGCTAAACTCTTTTTCTTAGTTGCAAGGACACAGAAACCTTCAGATTTCAAGAACTGTGAGATTTATTTTACCTTTTCTTTTCAGTTTATATGATGAATGGGTATGTTTGTTCTCCTATACTTATTTCCTATTATTGTTTATTTTAATTGCTAAAGCGAACTCTAAGTTATTATTGTGAACAATTTATTGCTAAGTTTGCTATCAAACCGGAGTTGTTGTATATAAACTTGTGAAGCAAATGAGATTAATAATTGTGGCGGATCCAGATTAATAATCTTAGGAAGAACATTCGATTGATCAAATCAAACATGGACTGTGGACAGTTATGTTGTCTAGATTAATCAACTCATCTAGTTCATAAGGCTGCCATTGAATTAAATTACTAGCGCAGACACTGTGGTTGTTTGATGGTTAAGATTAGTTATACAGCGGATCTGTTAACTAATCAACATAAGAAAATATAAGTATTCAGAGTATAAATTAACGTTTGATTTCCATAATCAGTTCTGATTTCTGTAGGTGGACGTTTACTTGCGATCAGGTTTGTTTTTCTTGATAAATTTCTGTTTTCTTTGATTTAGCATTGATTGTTTCATTCTGTTTACTATTGCATAGCATAGATAACTTCAAAAAAACCCAAGTTGCATATCATCTAGCATAAAAATCTGACTTGAACCTTCCTCGTAGGATCGACCCCTTGCTTGCTCTATACTATATTGTGTGTTATTTATTGAAGCTAGGGTAATTAATTTGTGCGACTGCGACATCGCAACAGGAACCAGCCGAAGGTCGAGAAGATTGTAAGGAACAATCTTGCTGAGCAAAATCAAGCAATAAATTTTCTTCTTTGATGTCGTCATAGGAACCTAGAATGATTCGGTAAGAGAACAAAACAGAGAGAGACGACAATCATCTTTTCTGAAATACTAGAAGAAAGAAATGAAAGGCGTCGACCGAGAGAAGAAACGTTGCCACAGTGAAGAGGAACCTTCTCTCTCTACCCAAGAGCTTCTCTCACTACAGCTTCGCTTTCTGCTATACCATTTTTTTGTGGAGTATAAGGAATAATTAGTTGTCTAGCTATACCATTTTCATCATAAAAAGTTTTAAATTGTTTGGATAGGTATTCACATCCTCGATCAGTTCTTAAAGCTTTGATCTTGGTGTTTAGTTTATTCTCCACCAGATTGATGTATTGAATGAAGCAATCCAATGCTTTGGACTTATGTGAGATCAATTAAACATAATCAAATCGTGTGAAATCATCTATAAATGTGATGAAATAATTTTCTCCATGTCTTGCCCTCACATTCATTAGGCCACAAATGTCTAAATGAATAAGTTGTAATGGACTACTGGTTCTTTTAGCTTTGCTAAATGGTAATCTAATTGCTTTTCCAGCAAGGCAATACTCATATACGGGCAATTTGTTTTTGGTAAGTGATCCTAAAAGACCAGCTCTTGTCAATCTATGTAATCGGTCTTGCCCAATGTGTCCTAATCTAGCATATCAAATTATGATATCACTATTATTAGTAGTGCTGGAATTTTGAACAACATAAATAGAAGCATCATCATTAATAGATACATTAACGGTGTCTAACACCATAAAACCATTTAATACAAAACCAGAACCATAAAAATATTATCCAGATATATTTTCACACAATAACCAACAAACACAATAGAAAAGCCTAATGTAGTAAAGCAAGAATAGACACAAGATTTCATCGAACTTATGGAGCATAAAGTACATCATGAAGATAAAGTGGGCGACCACCCCGCAAATCCAGTTTGTAGGTATTGATCCCAAGCATAGCAGTAGGAGCATTATTCCCCATGTATATGTATCTACTTCCCTTTAGAATTTGACAAAATTTCATAAAAGTTGTTTGATCCCTTGTTATATGGTCGGTTGCTCCTAAGTCTATAATTCAAAAAGGAATAGACTCAGCAAGCATTAAACAACTGCTAACGTATAAGTTAGATGGATGAGTGTGGTTAAACATTATCTTTGGCTCAGTGCAATCATGAGCAAAGAGATCAGGTTTACCACAATTGAAATAATTCGTATTATGGCCTCTCTTACCGTCATGTTTCCCACGCTTGCGTTTATGTCCACTACTACTTGTTTTTATTCCTCTCTTGCCATATTTAGGACCCTTACCCTTACTCCTTTTATATTTAGAGTCATATGCTGCTCACATCTTATATGAAAGCCTCATTTATAGGCTTTTAAGTGTGAAGTTGATCTTCTTCAAGCTCGACATGATGAGCAATATCATCAAATGTCTTGATGTTGTCATTGTGGGTAAGGTTAATATGCATGTGTTCTCAATTGCTTAGCAAAGAGTGGATAACAGCTTGGAGTTGTTGTTCATCAATCATCTCATGTCTAGTATCCCTTAATTCACTTATCATGTTAGACATGACTGTAAGATGTTGCGTCATCATTTGATTTTGGCACTTCTTATAACCATCAAATTTGAGGGTTAACTGACGAAGTCTAGTAGTTGAGGTTCCCCCATACTGAATCTTTACTGCGCCCCAAACTAATTAGGTCAAACGATGCCTTTCAAAATGCAGTATTATATCATTTCTTATGCTACTCAAAATGCGAGCTACATGATCCTTGCACTTATAGGTTTGATATGCTTACATATCAAGCCTGTGTTAAGTAGTGTTTCCTTGCTTAGGTTCAGCCATCAGATGTGTGATTTTCCATTATTTCTTGCTCTTCTAGGAGATACTCAATCTCACAATGTCAAACATCATAATTTTTTTCACTTAGTTTTTCTACATGGTTCAAATCAGCAATAATACTCTTAGATGCAGCCATATTAGGCGTTATTGACACTAATTACAAATATTAGTATCTAGTACAATTTAAATGACATTTATTGTCACTCCATTCTAAATTAAACAAATAATAATCTAACACATACAATAGAAATGAAAATAATGTTAAACACTTAATTAATTTCTATTTGTATGGTCTAATTATTATTGGAAATTTAAATTAGTGCAAAATTATAGTTATTAGTTTCAACTAACAACTCTCACTGATCAAATTACAGATATTTTCATATACATGCATATAATGTAATTAAAACTTAAATTACAAAAAATATACAGTTCAAAATAAACAATCAATTATCTTAACAAAAAAAATACTGAAATAAAAAAAATACAAAATTAAGAATAATAAATTTCAGAATTATTTTTTTATTATAGGTACATAAGTAGGGTCTCCAATTACATCATCTACTTCATCAAATTCATCTCCTCAAAGTTCATTCTGCTCTAACCATGGAATGAATTTAGCAGCAGCATCCAAACGACCTGCACTTCTTCTAGTTCATCGTATACCTTTTTTGGTATACTGACGTTCTCTCTCAAACAGCATTTCATCAACAAGATTATTGAAATCTAAGGATTCTAACCTCTATTCCAATGATAGTCGCACCAATATCCATTCCTCATGAAGAGGATTGAGAACAATTAACATTTGATGTTCCATATAGAATTCATAAACATCACTCATAGCCAGTCTATTCATCCAATGATACATATAATCAATGTGCTCTTGAATTTTGTAAACAAGATTAATGGTATAACCTAATAAATGATCAATTTGTTGTTGTATATTCACTACATCAAAAATATTCCAAAAGAACATAAATATTATAATCAATATTTAATTAAGGCATGTATCATTTTTTTTTTTGTTAAAAGCTAAATTTGCACCACGATTAATCAATATTAATTGCCTCTCGCATATATTTTTTTTCTCAGCTGCTAAATCTATATGTGTTCTCATGTTTTTTTTAATTAATTAATAAATGACAGTTACACAACTATCATTTATTTGATAGAAAGGTTTTTCTAATTAATGATAGCAAAGACAAAATCCTAACCAAATTATAATTATTCATTCTCCAATACACTTTATTAAATTTGAATGACAATACATCAAATAAAGTTTTGTAAATCCAAGACTCAACGGAAGCATTCTTTCAACACAGAATGTACAACTAACGTATATGTAGTAACATATGTATTGCAAAAAAAATATATTAAAACCATGGCTCTAATACCAATGTAGAATTCAAAGGAAACTTACTTGTGACGTGAGAATTCACTTTCTTGTCCCTGAATCAATTACTTTAGTGCCACTTCAATTACTAGAACCAAAGTGATATTCCACAATATGAACGTCTTTGTAAATCTTATCAAGTTAATACAAAGAGTCTAAGAAGGGAGAAGAGAAAGAGAGAACTATATTCTTTCAACAATGAAAACTTACCTTTTCATTTGGGTTATGTCCCATGTAAGTAGAGAAAACAATTACTTCTTTTAGTAAATCCTCTAAATACTTGGACTAGGCTCATCCCTCATGGGCAGATCAGGCCTAACCCAATAATCAATAATCATTAATATATGTTAGTAATTATTAGCACTAGAAATCAAGAATCAAAGAAGGAGTTTCTTTTTTTCATTATCGAAGATGAAATGTAGAGGATAGAATATTTGTTTTACTAACATGAACGTCTTATTAAATCTTATCAAGTTAATATAGAGAGTCTAAGAAGGGAGAAGAGAAAGAGAAAATATATTCTTTCAACAATGAAAACTTACCTTTTCATATGGGTTATGTCCCTATATATATATATATTGTTTTCTCTACTTTTATATATATATAAGTAGAGAAAACAATTACTTCTTTTAGTAAATCCTCTAAATACTTGGACTAGGCTCATCCTTCATGGGCAGATCAGGCCTAACCCAATAATCAATAATCATTAATATATGTTAGTAATTATTAACACTAGAAATCAAGAATCAAAGATGGAGTTTCTTTTTTTCATTATCGAAGATGAAATGTAGAGGATAGAATATTTGTTTTACTACTATTTTCTTTCAATTTTTATTTAGTACTTTATCTTTTTTTTATGTTAAGGCATCAAGTGTTTTAAGAAATGTTAAAGTGCAATTGAGTTGGAAAGGTTTTCTAATTTTGTCCAATTGAGATTATCGGTTTAATTCAAATAGAGAGTATACCTTAATTGATAGTATTCAGGTATTGGAATTGTCTTCCTATCATGTTATGTTGAGAACCTTATGCAACATGAAAATGTGTCAGTTATATTTATCGTTTTTCTGATAGTTGGCCATGATGTGTCATAAATTACTTGTTCTAAAGTAAGTTAAGGATCTAAGTTTCAAGTCTAACTATATCTATTCAACCAACATCCAAGTTTTTTAGTACTTTCTTATATATACTTCCTTAGAATTCATAACCTTTGGTGGCACAACCATAATTGAATGATCCTATATCTAATTTGGGAATAGCAGTATTCCTTAATCTTATAAGACTAAAATCTGTATTTTTTTCTGAACTTAGGGCTTGGTATAAGTGTGTTGACAAAATAGAATCATAAACATGTTTGTATTTTGATTCTTTGTACGTATACTCCTGTTGAAACTTGTTGATTTAAAGTTTAAGAGAATTTCCTTTCTTGTAATTAAGCCATGAAAATATTTTTAAAAAAATTACTTATGGTTTTCTAATGTTACGATCCAAGTTTACATTGTATTTTCTATGTTGTGTTAAAAATGCATTTTTAACAACCTTGATTGCTTACGCTCTATTGTGGATGGATCTTAACATTGAAGAATTTTGATTTTTTTTTTAGTATGGTGAAACTTTGTCTTTTTTTTCATAATAAATTGATGAAACCCCTTTATCACACCTGACATCGCGATTACTTGCCTTTTTTCCTAGAAAAGAAAAGGCCTTTTGTGTTCAAAGAGGGGGGGAAGCTTTATGTCGAAAAGGAGTCATCACCTATTATAGTCATTAGAAAACCCTAACTGATATTCAGAATTCTAAGGTAAGGAATTGGTTGTGCTAAAAGAAAAATATTATCACTCTAAAGTATCCTACCTAATGTAAGCTACATTACTGCTTATGTTCTATTTCTAATGGCTTGTTGTGTCTAATACCGGTGATTTTATCTATATAGATGAGAATAGGCATATTACAATGAGCTAAACTCTGAGTGGACGAGTGGATTTAAGCCTATTATTTTAAAGTCCATGTCTTCTTTGCCACTTATAATTGCTTGGTGAGTTGACAAATCTATAACCATTTACTCTTGATTGTGACTTGTGACTATTAATAGTCTATCAAACCATGTTAATGAATAATTAGGTGGGACTTTATTAGGCTTATTAAACCCAGCCAAAATCCTAGGAGGAATCGTTGCTAAATAGTTTGTTTTGCAACAACAGCCGATGGATAATGACTTATTCAGGTTCATTTATCCTATAGTACTGAGGTTCACTAATAATTTTTTTTTAAAATGAGGTGTTCTTGCCCCAATCCTAAATATCCATCCAAGCAATAACCATTATGAGTTGATCTACTTGGAGATAAGATCTAGTGACATGAATATTTTGGACTTACTAAGAAAAATTAATACCTTTGATTGGCAGTTAAATATCATCAATGAATATTAAACTTACATATCATCAATGAGTAAAAAGCAAAATATTATTTTTTTATGGTTCTAAAAAAGGGAAAGCTTTTTTGAAAGGGGTTTTGAAATGTGAGCCCATAAAGGCCTTCTAATGTGGGTTAAACCCTTAGTGGGTTTTATAAACAAGTTATAAAACCCAATGCAATTGTATGTATGAGTGTAAACATTATACTTTTATGAAAAAGCAAACTTCCACATAAATAACACAAAGGAATGGTCAAGAACATAAAAAAAGTACAAGATATAAACTTTGAAAGATTCAGCCTACATACATAAACCCCAGAAAAATTGAAAACACATTGAATCCATTTGTAATGCACATTTATCCAGAAAACACATCATGTTAGGAAATTAAACACAAAAAATTCAAGTGTCCACACACATACGCAATCAATCTCAACATTAGTTCAAACCCAAAAATCTCATCTTAACACACATTCAAATCAACAATAAGCCAAAATAATTATTCAAATGATATTTAAGGTTCAAAATGGATGTTTTAAAGTGGATGAGGTGGACTAGAAAAGGCTGAAATAGTAGGTGAAAATGGTGAAACAATTTTGGAAAGGTGTTGTAAAAATTAGTAGTGGCGGCTTAGATTGTGTCGCATCATTTGGTTAAATCATTAGGAGAGGAGGTGCATGACCTTGTCTTGTCTATATGAAACACCATTTCCCTCTTCTTTCTATTGGTGGTGGTGGTGTAGGTCACATCCGATGGTATAGGGAGATCTGGTTGTTCAAAGTTTGGCCTTTTTTTCCCAAATGCTATTTTTTTTTTTTACAGCTTTAATTGTCACATGTTGTTTACTTAAACCATGGAGAGAGTAGGTATATGACCTAGTCTACAGGAAGCACCACTTCTTTCCCTTTCAAATGGTGTTGGCAGTGTTGATCACCTCCAGCCAGTGAGAGAAATCTAGCGTATTAAAGTTTTGGATGTCTATTTTTTCTTTCTCTTGCAACTTCTCTTCCTTCTTCTTTTTTTGGTGTTTTCTGACAAGAGAAGGCTAGGAAAGTTTGTTGGATGATGAGGAGAGGGTAAGGTTGTTATTATGGTGACCAGAATGGTGGTGGTTAGCTAGAATCAAGCAAGCCATAAGCATAACCTAGAAAGGATGCTAATGCCCGCACCCATAGTTACCTAGACTCCACGAGAAAATATCCACACATAGCTCCAATCGACATCACAAAAATCATCCTTAAATGACTTGAAGCTTCCCTTGGCACAAGCCAAATGCCAACAAACCAAAACATAAACAACTAGTGCACTGCATTATTTGAATTCACAATGCATCATTATGTATATGTCTATGGTAAAATGCTGAGGAGTTTTAGTTTCTTTTATAATTGTAATAAGGAGAATTTGGAAAATATTAAATTATAAGGTAAATATACATTAATAAATCTATGAGTACAAAATTACAGTCCACCAATTATTATTATTATTATTATGTGAAGATATTTTCCTTGTTATAGAATGAAAATGAAGACAATATGATTTTACTAACGATCCCAAAAATAAAATCATTTACCACACTATTAGCAGTGAACAAAAAGTGGAAAAAAATCTAAAAGCATGGCAACAATAAAAGAAGAATCCACTCCAGTCCACGATAAGCAAAATTCATCAAAAGGTCATGGACCCCACCATCGCTCCCTATTCACACATGTTTCATCATCCGACGGGTCACATCCTATCCATATTACACGAGATGGGTTTTTAATGTCCTCATTTATCCAATGGCTCATATTTTTTGCATTTCGCTCTTCCTTGTTTGGAAGATAAATCACACACTTGCCCATAAACAAACTCAAAAAATATGTCCATGCTTCCTATCCAACTATTTATTGGGTGGGTTATATATATATATATATATATATATATATATATATATATATATATATATATAAAAAACGACTTTAAAAACTGATGGATACTTCATTGAACTTAATTCTGTGTATGGGATTGTTGGTGTTGAAACAGGAGATTTAAAGTCTAATTGGCCTTAATTTTCGTATAAAAAAAATAGTTGATTATTATAGAACTATAGGAAGATAACTTTTTTATTATCATTTTTTTAGTTGGTTTTATGATTCTTTTAAAACAAATTATTTTTCAACTCTTTCACTTTTAAAGTTAGATAAAAAAAAAATTTTATTTAAATTATTAGCATGACCAAAGCAACCAATATGGTTTGAGATTATTAACAAAAACCTAAAAGGGCCAAGTGTTTCATTGTAACATGTGAGGAGAAATATTGTTCATCTGACATTGTTTCTCTTTTTTCTTGGTCCTTAAGATTTTCTATGTTTTGGTCCATCGGTTTCTTTTTCTTTTTATTTAGCCTTTTAACATTGTTTTGATTTGTGATTGGTTTCCATGATTTATCATTTTATGCCTGCATATGGGGATCTTAGGGTAACGAGGAAATGTTTTGTTGCTTTGTTTGACAAAAAAAAAATCAATTTCATTGATTTAAAATAACTAGAGCTTCAGGGACCAGATTCAGAGCCTAAAAAAATGTTTAGTCCTTTTTTTTTAATTTCAGTCCCTCAGCTTTTTCTTTTTCAATTTGATCTCTTCATGTTGGCTTTATTTGGAATTTGGCTAGGTAGTCAATGATGTGCTTGATTCTTATATGATTTTTACCTATTATTACTTTTAATTTTATGCTAGTTTATCTTAAATATTTCTATTTTATATAGTTTTTAATTATTTATTTTTATTTATATGTAGGAAGAAATAAATTTATAGAATCTCATTTAAAAGCTAATTAAATGAGGAATTTTATCTTGAAGAGGTGGTGTACACGTTTTGGTAAAGAAGAGAAGTAAGAATGAAATTTATTGTTGTAAAAATAAGAAATTTTAGTACCCGAAATTTTAGGAATACATATCGGTAAATCAAACATAACTTTCTCTATAAAAATCATAATTATACTATCTTGGTTTCTTAAAAACTATAAGAGGGTGATCTACAACTTTTGTGTCTATGACTTTCTCAAAATAATTCATTATGTTAGCGAATATAAGGTTTAAAGTCAAGAGTCGTAATCTGCTAGTTTTTGAAGGAAAATCAAGAAACAAATAAAAGGAGATTAGGGAACAAAGGAGGAGGAGACCAAGAGGAGAGACCATGATCAAAGATGAATAAAAAAAGAGGTTCTTTTACCACTGAAACTAGAGAACGAGAGGAAGGGAGAACTAGAAGAAACTAGACATTGTCGTGGAGTGTTTCGTCAACCGATTCCAAGCAAATGAGTTTTATTATTCTCCTTAGTTTTCCTTTGATGTATTATAATAAGAACATGGTTTATTTTAGATTTATTATGAACCAAAGTTATTTTTCTAGGGCTTTGATGTATTCTAGTTTTGATTATGCAATTTAAATTTCAAGTTAATTTATTTTCAATTTCTTTCATATAGAGTGTCTATCTTTGATCTTATTACTTATAATTTTTTGATCAATTATTGTTTGATCTAATGAATCATAATGATACTAAGAGGTAATTTATGATTAGAAGCTCTAAAGACTAAACATCATTAGTTGAGCGAAAGATAGATATACTTTACCGTGATTAATGTGATTTTATTTAAGAAAAATCCAAACAACTTAATGAATCTTTAAATAATTAAATTTACATAAATATATGTTGAATTATTAGGTGGATTTATTTTTAATGTTGTTCGAGAGGAAAAATTGAATAATTAAGAGATCTTTTAATCGTCAACATGAAAATTTAGAATTTTATGACAAGGAATAATAAATTGTGTAGGATTAATAATTAGTACTTAAAAGTGCATTTTTATCAAGGTTTTATATCATCATTTTGCACTTGAAGTATCAATAACTCCTTAACTAAAGCATATTTTATAATAACAAGTCTGATACCATAAGATATCTTTAATTTATGGTAAATGTTCATCTTAAATGCAGGCTTATCACATAAATGAAAGGATTGATTGATGAGTTAAGTACGGAAATTAAAAGGACAAAGAGAAGGCCAAACTTAGAAAAGAGATGCTGGTTTAGTCCAAAATAGAACACTGTTCGGTCATTGGGTCATATCTGGAGCTATAGATCTTAGATTTAGGTCTGCCTTATATGGATGGAAAGCTAAGACATAGGCCTAAAACTTTCATCAGGAGTCTAAGATTTAAAAAGGCTATTTTTAAGTCCAAATTGTAGCAACAACGGAGAAGTCCGAATCTGTCCTGCAGCCCAGACACTGTTCAGTGTTCAACCCATATTTCGAGTTCTAGAAGTCCAAATGACCTCAACTTTGTTTCCTGGAAAGCTGAGACAATTTGCTAGAACTTTAATGATTTAAGTCTGTTCACATTATGACGTTATCAATGACGTTTTTGGCATACAAGAAGATAAGGATTGTCACCAAGTCAGGATGTGGCCACCCACTCAATAATTAGTCAACAAATCAATAGTTTTGAATTTTGGCCTATAAAAAGAGGCATTTGCCATGTATTTAGGCATCTTGGTTTTCAGATCAAGGTCATGCTCTTGCTCTCTCTTTATATTTTGTAATGTTTAAGTTTTGCTTATATTAATCTCTTGCTTATGCTTTTCATTTCCTTTCTTTGTTTATTTATGTTTCTCTCTTTCATTATGTTTAGCTAAGTGTATCATGTCAATGTGAAAAGGTTACACTAATGGTGTAAGAAGAAGTATAATATAAACTCAACATGGACCTTAATGTTTGATACTAACATGTTTTATATTTGTTATCTTGTTCACTTTTAATACTTTGCTTGTTAAATGGTTAATCTAGATTTATGTTGTATAACCCTTGGTACAACAAATACTTGGCACTTTCATAGCCCAACCGTATGGTATAACCGACACATGTAATATGAAAGGAACTTAATCTGTTGTTAACATAAGTTATAATCATAAATGCCTGACAACATTTACAAGTATTAGCATTATTCGAATAAAATAACTAATGTAATCATGTTAACAATTTATAATCCGATTGGAACCTCCTTTGTGTGTGGTTTCTAGTTGAGCAATAAAAAGAGTTTATACTATACTTGTTTGAAATACCATTAGTGGATCCTCTAACCTTGACAATTATTTTATCCTTGTTTAATCCTTACATCAATATCACATCTCAAAGCTTTCTTTAACTTATTATTGTTGTTGTTGTTGTTGTTGTTGTTGTTTATAATTTATATAGTTAACCTCCCTGTGATTCAACCCCGGTCTTGCCGGGTTATTTATTACTTCGACACTCCTGCACTTGGGAGAAAATATCAATCTTTTGGTCGTGTCAATTAACTAAGTGAAACTAAAAGCTCTAGATTTATTTTTATTATCTCTTCAACCTTAAGTTTTATTCTCTAATTCTTTTAATTTACTTCCATCAAACATTTTAGTTTAATTTAGGTGGTCAAATCTATAAAATTTCAGTTTGATTTCTAAATAGTAATGAATTTGGTAAAGTTCAATACTCAATAGCATAATTAGTCTTTCTGGTTTCGACATTCTTTTCTATACAAAAAACTTTACTTCTTGTTGTGATTTTGTTTACTTACAAATATTATCACACTAGTCAAACCGGCATACTGAGCTCTTCTACGTGGGCCAACACACTTCTAAGAATGCGCAACGGTAAGGCTTTGACGGTTGTTTTTTCTTGTCCTGCCTATTTTCTCCCTCCTCTCATCGAGATTCACATTGGCCTAGCAAAATTGAAAGGTTTTGTGTTATTTTATTTTTGCATCAAATTTGATCATCATTCTTATGATTGCTTTTTTTTAGTCATTTTTTTATTAATTTTATTTTCAAGTTCATCCTATAGCATTTGGTTTCATTTAATTTTTTTATTAAATTTATTCCTCATTGTTTTTATTTCTATTTTCTTGTTTTGGATCCTTTTCTTAATTGATTTTTTTTTTCAATTTGACCCTTCAACTTTTTATTTTATTTTATTTTTATGTCAAATTTAGTCCTTATTTTTTTTTGTAATCTTTTTTTTATCAATTGTTTTTTATTTAATTTCATCCTTTAGGCTTTAGTTGATTGGAAATTTTATCATGATTATTTTAAGATTGCCTTTTATTGGGTAATCCTAGCCCCATGACCTGGGACACAAGTTTCGAAGATTAGTCCATGTTGACTTTGTTCATTTGTTATGTCAATTTTTAAATTAATTTTGTTTCATATTCATCTTTCAATATTCGATTGGTTATGGATTGGGCTTCATGAATATATTTTTCTTTTTTTTTCTGTGGGATTATCATGTTCTCATATCTCAGGGTGCGAAATTGCGGGTTTGACAAGTCAACTTGAGTTGACTTGGATCTTTTTTCTTTTCTTTTCTTTAAAAACTTGGGTTTTATTTAAAAAAAAATCACCTTTCAACATTATGTTGATTTGAGAATTGAGCTTCGTAATTTTATTCAATTTACTTTCAACTAGGTTATCTCGGTTTCATAATCAGGTCATGGATTTAGCAAGCTGACTCGAGTGGGCGAGGGTCATCTTTTTTTTCTTTTTTAAAATTGATTTTTTTTCAATTTTGTCCTTAAATACTTGATGTGCCGGGAACTAAGCTTTAAGTTTTTTTAATTTTGCTTTCTATGGTTTTATCATGTTCTAATTTAATTTTTTTTCTTTGTTATCAAATAAGATTATGGAGATCTTTTAAGAATACTTGGAGAATATCTTTCCATAATATTGACAAGCGTTCGTTTTTTGTAGTTAATCATTGTCAAGTTTTTTTGTTTAGTTTGGTTTATTTATTGTCATTATAGTTTTTAATCATATTATTAAATTAACCAAACTTATTAAACCTATTTCAATCAATGATTCGAGTCTTAACTTTTTTTTCTTTTTTCTTTAAAAATATTAGCATTGTCTGAGATTTTTTTTTTTTACTAGAGAAAAATCGATCCGACCCACAGTATAGCGTGGGCCACCAATTTAGTCTTATACTAAAAAACTCACTCTAGATTTTTAAGTGACTATTTTTCTTATCAAAATACTTCAAGTTCTTAAAATGGGATAAAAATCACTTTAATTTTATCTAATGTACATCAAGGTTACGTGGAGTTTGAAATGTGATTCGAGGATATTTTTTTAAGTTCAGGATAAGATGTGTTTTCAAAGAAGTTATTTGTTTTTATCAAAAATACATTTTATTTTCAAACTAGCTTACTTATAAATTAAAACTAAATTAATTTTATAGAGCATTTTAAAAATATATAACTCATGTTAATCTAATACATTGACGTAAATTTAATAAATTATATTAAATACTAAATTTAATATTTTAACTAAAATATCAAATATGTATTCTTATTCATCATATCATAAATAGATGGGCCGCAATGGCGGGCAAGGTTTTTTTGTAACATTAAAGAACATTTTCAAATGTTGCTAACATGTTTTAAGAAAGAAAAAAGATATGTGCACCCTAATGGGTTCAATAAAGTGGTTCCATTTAGTTATATGATAGAAAAGGTAAAGAAACTAAGTGGAACAAATTTTAAAAGCAGAAGTGATAAGGATGACATGTAGAAAAAGAACGCTTGCCATAAGAAAAAAAATTATGAAGTTGAATTCCAAGATAACCTAACGTTAAAGGATAAAAAAATAAAAATAAAAATAAAAATGTCAAAACAAAACATCTCGAGTTAACCCGAGTAAGTTTGGCAACTCGTAGCCAGGATAAAATTGGGAAATAAAAAGGTCATAAAAAAGAAGGATAAAATTAGAAAAAAAAAAGTAAAAAAAAAAGACCCTAGGGCAACCCTATAAAAATAAAATAAAATAAAATAACGATAGCCAATTCCCACCAATCCACATGTATAAGGATGGAATTAGAAGAAAACAAAATCATAAAAAAAGAACCAAGGAAAAATAAAACACCTGTAAACGCAATTAAGACCATCAAACCTTGCGAGCCGAATCATGCTAATGTTGTAATCTAATAAAAGATAAAAACAGGAAAAATGATGAACCTTAATTTAAAAAGAATTCAATTTTAAAGGATGAAACTAAAAAATATATAAAAAAAAAGTCTCAAAAAATACCTAAATAAACCTACTAGACATGTTGTCCACGATATGAAATCGAGATAACCTAATAAAAATAAAACCAAAAAAACAAATCATGAAACCTATTTTTTAAAAAAAAAAAGTTAAGGGATGAAATTTTAAAAAAACAAATAAGTGAAAAAAAAAAAACAATGTCAAGCCTAGTTAACTTTTCAAACCCATGACCCGAGTTATTAGACTGAAAATACCACATTCGGAAAACATATGAAGCCCGATTAACTTCTTAATCATATTATTAAATTAACCAAACAAATCGACATTTTACAAAATAGCAAAGAATAAAAATTAGAGCACGAGCACAAAGGTGAAATATCAGTAAATGAGAGGACAACTTTAAAATTTTAAATGGCAAACTCGAGTTTCAAGAGAAAATGAGAGAAAAGAGGAGAATTAGAAAGAAGAGGTTACCGATTATAGACCATCGTATAAACAAAGACATACATCGTCCCATGTGGAAGGAGACGGGTCGACGTTCCAATACTTTTGTAGAAATCCATAAACGCCACAAAGCCCTCTAGAAGACTGCAGACGCCTTCCATCCACTAGCATGTGTTGCAGGTGCCAACCAACTTTTCATGCCCGTTTGCTCCAAACATCATACTTGTCCAACTTTTAATTTTGGTCTTTTAACACTTAATTGTTTTAAATTAATCAAATTTTTATTTATTTTGCCAAACAAAACATCAACCAAGCACCAGAAATTTCCCTTAATATTGCAATATTCTCGTATCAAGACATCAAAAACAAACTACCACGTCAAATCATAAACAAAGTCAATTTGAAATGATCAAATTAGAAGAAAAAAAAGTTGATGTACTAGAAGAAAAAAATCTTACCTTGACTATGCAAATCAATCCCTAATTTTGGTATAGAAAAAAAAGAACTGAACATTTTTTAAATCTCAAATTTGGTCCATAAAGCTATAAATATTGTAAATAAATTAAATTGATTTTTTTAATCAGTCAAATTTTTATTTATTTCACAAAACCAAGCATCAACTGAGCATCAGAAAATTTCCCTCGATATTGCAATATTCTTGTATCAAGACATCAAAAACAAACTACTAAGTTAAATCATAAATAAAGTCAAATTGAAAGTATCAAATTAAAAATTAATGTACTAGAAAAAAAAAAACTTACCTTGACTATGCAAATCAATACCTAATTTTGGTATAAAAAAAAGGACTGCAAATTTTGTAAATTCCACATTTGGTCCCTAAAACTCTAATTATTGTAAATAAATTAAATTGAATTGTTTTTTTTCGCAAAACCAAGAATTAGTTGAGCAACATAACATTTCCTTAACACCTCAAGATCTTCATACACACGCATTAAAAACAAATTACTAAGATCAATCAAAAATCAAATCAATTTTTAAGGACCAAATTAGAAGAAAAAAAACTAAGGGACTTGTCGCACGTGTGCGTCGTCGCGGCGAAGCATACACTTTTATAGGTATGAAGTAATCGGGAAAATATAGGGAGATAAGAAATTATTGTCTTTTATTAGTGGAAAGCGGGAATAGGAGTCGCCACCTAATATTTTGGTCACTAGAAACCCTAACTGGTCTCAGAGATCGAGTACGGGGACTGGTTGCGTAAAGGGAAGGTATTAGCACCCTAAATATGCCCTACCTAAGGTAAGCTGCATTATTTGATTGTATGATAAAAATCTAAGGTGTTTTTGTATTTATAATTGTTGGTCCGTCTATGGTTTAAAAAAAGTCCTCCTCGGTAAGGAGGTCCTTATCTTATCGAGTAAAAACCTAACCGTTCTAATATCAATAAAAAGGAACTACCTTTTTAATATCGGGAATACATTTTACGTATAAATTCATAATCCTAGATAGGGGTGATCATTTTTTGTTCGGGAAGTTTTTACCCGAAAACAACAGCCAAAACAAAAAAAAAAAGACCTGAAACCGAACTGGAACCGGCCTAAACTGGCCAGTTTCGGTTTGATTTTTTATCAAAAAACCGAACAAACCTATAGGCTTATTTTGGGCTTTTTAATAGGCTTTTTAATGGGCTTCTAATGGATTTCTATTGGGCTTACAATTAATGTTGATATTGTCTCATTTTCTTTGAAGATTCCAAATATATTTAATTTTTTTACCCTTAAATATTCAATTGTATTAAATTATTATTGTCAATCTTATGTTTATTAAATTTTTTGGTCAATGAATAATCATTTATATGAAATTATTAATGTCAATCTTGTGTTCAATATATTTTTTAACTTACTAATATTTTTCTACTTCCGAAAAGTTTAAATAAATAACACACTCACAATCACACACCAATAAGTTAAAGTCCAAATTACAAACCATTGCCTTTAAAGGGCTTAACGAAAAAACAACAAATAACATTATCATAAAACATTCCAAGCCACAAAAAATAAATCTTCATGTGCACATCGTCTCAATAAAAAAGCACTTCAAGAGCATTGCACTTTGATTCCTGAAATTCATAATCTATAATTATAACATGATAAATTAAATCAGAAGATATAAAAATAAAAAAAGATATTTATACCATATGTTTTCAATAAATGCATCACAATTTGTGAACTAATTATCATCCGTTGCTAAATGCAACTTTCCACCAAATTCTACAAAATAAAATATTAAACATGTTAGAATAAAAATGTGTTAATTAATAAATCATAAAATAAAAGGTGTAAGTTTTTAAGAAACATTACCTGATTCAAGGTTTTCGTAGGTTTCAAAATCATTCATCAAAGTTGTATTATCAGTTGGAATTGGACCATGATGCAACCAATTTTGACAACAAATAAGTGTTTGAACTGTTGTTGGAGATAGAGAACTTCGAAATTAGTCGAGTATATGACCACCTATGCTAAAGGCTGATTCGGAAGCCACTGTAGATATAGGAATAGTCAGAACATGTTGTGCAACTTTTAAAAGTATCTTATATTTTGAAGCATTAATCTTCCACCAACCTAAAATATCTAATTTATCATCATTAGGATCCTCACAACCATCAACCAAATACCTCTCAACCTCATTTCTATTTTCCACACTATCTTCCTCTAGCAAGTGCCTTTTGAACCGAGCTAAAGTGTTAACATCTATCTCCATGTCATCAATAGCATCATTAACATCTTGTTTATGCCTATTATCATCCACCACTTCATCGGCTTTCAAATAAAACTCATACAAGCTCACCAAATTATCTCTCACTTTTTTTGTTAGCAATTGTGCTTTGTCATGATCATACAACTCACCAAAACAAAATTTCACATATTTCAATTTAAGACGTGGATCCAAAACATTAGCCACATACAATAAAAAATTCTGATTTGCTCCATAACCCCAATACTTCTCAAACTTACTCATCATGTTCATCGCCATTCCACTCAAAAGATTATCTCTACTTTTACACAATTGCAACAAGTTTGTATGCATGTAAATCAATTCATTGAAGAAAGAATTTGATGTAACATGCAATGAGCCAGAAAATTTCAATGTAACCATGTAAAAGATCTTTAAAAACTTCAGCAAAGTTCTAGCATTTTCCCAATCCTCCAAACTAGGTGGCCCTATGTTTTTTTATTCCCCTTTGAATCAACCTCCAAAAAGTAACTCACATACCTAGGTTCACTTTGACCTAACCTCACAAACACCTTTTCAAACTTTTCAGCAGCTTCTAACATAAGATAAGTTGAATTCCATCGAGTTGCAACATCCAAACACAATGATTTCTTACACTCTATATGCAACTTTTCTGCACACTTCTTAAATGCAAGTAGCCTAGAGGGTGAAGATCTCACAAACCTAATTGCATTTCGAATCTTAACAACCGAAACATTCATCTCTTTCAAACCATCACATACAATCAGGTTTACAATGTGTGCACAACATCTAACATGCAAATGTTCATTTGACAATATATTAGTTGGCCAATCTTTCATCACATTCTTTAAATATGAAAGAGTAACACTATTAGAGCTTGCATTGTCTACTGTAACAGTTAAAAGTTTATCAATCCCCCAATCTAACAAACAATTCTCAATAACTTGACCAATTGTCTCACCCATATGATTGGAAACTTGACAAAAATTCAGAATTCTTTTATGCAAATTCCATTCATTATCAATCCAATGAGCCGTTAAGGACATATAGTTAATGTTTTGGATTGATGTCCATGTATCTGTTGTTAAGCATAATCGTTGACCCTTAAGAGCTCTCTTTAATCTTTCCTTCTCTTCAACATAAAGTTTCAAACAATCTCTCATAACAGTGAAACGAGAAGGAACGTTAAATCTAGGTTGCAAGGTCCTAGAAAATAATCTAAGTCCCTTACCCTCCACAAAATTAAAAGGCAACTCATCAATTATAACCATTTTCACTAGTGCCTTTCTGCATTCATCATAATCATAACCTATTGCCTTAAGAGTTCCCACACTTCGATCTCCGAATTCACCCCCTACTTTATTAGGTTCTAATACCAAAATTTTTTGCTTCTTATCAACCACAAAAGAAAACTTTTTGCATACTTTCAAATGACTCCACATATTACTTGTCCCATTAATAATAGTATGACATGCATAATCCTTTCCACAATAATTACATTCAGCTCTAGGGGTTGTAGGATCACCATCAAGTTTTGTAAAATGATCCCAAATTTGTGACTTTTTTTTATCATCAACATTTCTTTTCCTAGATGCAGGGACGTGAAGTTGTTTACCTTTACTATCCGTGGTGGATCCTGCAGTAGTTGATGTTGGGTTAGTGTTTGAAGCTGGGGCATTGGTTGATGTTGGGGTAGTGCCGGTGGATGAAGCATTTTGATTTTGAAGGTTTTCCATCTGTAAATTACCAAATGCAAACATGTTCATTATCACTTGCACAATTCTTTTCAGCACTTAATAAACATAAAGATTAAAATCAGTTTAAAAATTAAAATGAAACAAATATTACAGAAGTCAAGTAACATGTCAAAACAAGTTTAGAAAATGTGTCAAAACAAGCTTAGAAAATCTATCAATGGAGGAAAAATAATTACAGAAGTAACAGAACAATGAATACAAGAATAACATGATTTTAATGAATACAAAATGCCAATCAAGATCATCCAAAACAGAATAATGAATACATTTTACAGAATGACAAAACAAAACCAAATAAAAAAAAACCCATCAAAACAAAACTAGTTTACAGAATCAAGTCAATCAACACAGGCTTATAAACATGATTTTAATCAAACTACTTGGTGTGACCTTATAAATCAACCAACACAGCAACAAAATCAACAATTCATCTGTTTTTAGTAATCAACCAACAAAGCAACAGAATCAACACAGCAACAGGCTACAGCAACAGAATCAACACAGCAACAACAACATAATCAACACAAGTTTACAGTAGCAGATATTGAAATTACATTTACAAAACAGCAAAATAAACTGCAAAATTACATGTAAGATTCTGAAATTACATGTACAAGACAGCTATAATCCTAAACTGCAAACAATTATAAGAACGGCAATTTTGATTAAAAATAATCATAATCCTAAATTGCTAAATCCCTTCTATTCAAACAAAGAAAAAAAAATCACTTTAATCACCCAAATAGCTCTAAATTCTAATTTAAACCCAAACCAAAATTCATCGCCCAACAAAATTGATTAAAAATAACAATAAGCTTAACTATATGAATTTATTAGAAAGGGGAAAAAAATTAAAACTCACTGGTTTTGAGAGGCTGAGGAAATCAGGAAACGTCGGTCTGATGGAAACACCGAGTCACCGCCAGTGTTGATCCAATGGAGACTGAGGAAGAAACGTATAAACAATAAGCTTAACTGTATTAAAAATAACAATAACCTTAACCAAATTAATTAATTGGAAATGAGAAAAAAAATTAAAACTCACTGGTTTTGAGAGGTTGAGGAAACGTCGGTCTGATGGAAACACAGACTATTTTGTTCCAGTTGAGATTGAGGAAACGTCGATGGTCGATCTGTGTTTATGTTTTCTTAGTCTAAGGAGAGTGGAGAGGGAGAGGCGAAAAGGCGAGAGGGAGCGGGTTGCGGGTGCTCTGGTACGGGGGCGGCCTTAGCAGAGGCCGGAGAGGGCAAGGGGCGGGTGGCTCTAAGTAGTGAAAAGAGAGATTGTTTGAAAATTGAAATTGAAATGTTTAAGGTTAGCGAATAGTAAACTGGAGAGAAGAAAGGGGTGCGGCGTGACAACTTTTTCTATTTATACTAGCCTAGGGACCCTCTTTTTAACCAGTCCAGTCCGGTTAACCCGGTTTCTGCACTACAAAACCGAACCGAACCGGGATTTTTTCTACATAATCTAATCGGTTTAATCGGTTTTATTTTTTGGTTCGGTTTTTTCGGTTAATTTTTTGTCGGTTTTATCGGTTTACTCGGTTTATCGGTTTTTTTGAACACCCCTAATCCTAGATACTAAAAGAAAAAAAAAACAAAATATTTTTTAGGTATTTTTGAAATATTGGCCTAATTCTCATGGACTTAATAAACTGGTTCTTAAAGCCAAAATACATGTTAAAACATATATTTTTTGAATTTTTGTTGTGTGAAAATACGATGTGATGATTTTTTTTTCTTATCTTTGAGATACTAGGTTGTATGCAAGAAAATAAGACATATTTTTATATATAATTTTCCTTTTGCAACATTTTTAGAGAAAACCAGGTATTTTAATATCGGATTTGTATCTTTACGGTATAAAAATAGAAACTAGTATTAAGAAAAATTTGATAAAAAAAATACGCGTGAAAGTAACAAAAAAAATTTTGAAAGGATTTTTTGGATTGGGTCGAACCCAACCTAGTCATTTTGGGTTGGGCCAGTGACACGACCAAAAGATTGATGTCTTATCCCAAGTGCAAGAGTGTCGAAGTAATAAATAACTCAGTAAGACCGGGGTCGAACCACAGGGAGGTGAATTATATAAAATTATAAACAATAAATGAAAAGGAGTTGAAGAGAACTTTTGAGGTGTGATATTGATGTAAGGATTAAACAATGATAAAATAATTGTCAAGGTTAGAGGATCCACTAATAGTATTTCAAACAAGTATAGTATAAACTCTTTTTATTACTTGACTGGAAACCACACACAAAGAAGATTCCAATCGGATTATAAATTATTAACATGATTGCATTAATTATCTTATTCGAGTAATGTCAATACTTGTAAATATTATCAGGTATTCATGGTGATAACTTATATTAACAACAAATCAAGTTCCTTTCATAGCACAGGTGTCGGTTATACCATACAGTTGGGCTATGAAAGTGTCAAGTATTTGTTGTACCAAGGGTTGTTCAACAAAAATCTAGATTACCATTTATCAAGCAAGGTATTAAGAGTGAGTAAGATAATAAACACAAAACATGTTAGTATCAAATATTAAAGTCCATGTTGAGTTTATATTATACTTATTCTTACACCATTAGTGTAATCTTTTCACCTTGACATAATAAACTTAGTTGAACATTATGAATAAGAGAAATATAGATAAACAAGACAAGAACATAATTATATAAGTATAGTAAAGGAAATGAAAAGCATAAACAAGAGATTAATGAAAGCAAAACTTAAGCATTACAAAAATATAAAGAAAGAGAGCAAGAACATGATCTTGATCTGAAAACCAAGATGCCTAAATGCATGGAAAATGCCTCCTTTTATAGGCTAAAATTCAGAATTATTGATTTGATGACTTATTGTTGAGTGGGTGGCCACATCTTGACTTGGTGACAATCCTTATCTTCTTGTTTGAACAAAACATCATTGCTAACATCAGAATTGGAACAGATTGTCTTCATTAAAGTTCTGGCAATTGTCTCGGCTTTCCAACAAAACAAGAATTGACATATTTAGACTTCTAGAACTCAAGATATGGGCTGAAAATTAAACAGTGTCTGGGTTGTAGGATAGATTCCGACTTCTCTGTTGTTGCTACCATTTGAACTCGAAAATGACATTTTTAAATCTTGGACTCTTCATGAAAGTTTTAGGCCTATGTCTTAGCTTTTCATACATATAAACCAGACCTAAATCCAAGTTCTACAGCTCCAGTTATGATCCATTAACCGAATGATGTTCTAGTTTGGACTGAACCAGCATCTCTTTTCTAAGCTTAGCCCTCTCTTTGTCTTCTCAATTTCAGTAGTTAAACTCATCAATCAATCCTTTGATTTATGTGATAGGCCTGCATTTAAGATGAACATTTACTATAAATTAAAGGTATCTTATATTATTAAACATGTTATTATAAAACATGCTCTAGTTAAGGAGTTATTGATATTTCAAGTGCAAAATGATGATATAAAACCTTGATAAAAATGCAATTTTAAGTACTAATCAGCCGGACTTGTCCAACCCAATAAATAGTTAATTCACTCTCCACTATTCACTTTGTAGAACAGTGGAGGCGAGGCGAAATGAAGAAAAAGAAGAAGAAGAAGGAAAGGAGGAGGAAGGGAGTGGGGCGGCTGACCGAGCGGTGGCGCTGATGGTGGTTCTTTTTTTTTCTGTGTTTTCCTTGTCCTCTACTTCTGCTGTCCCTCATGTTCTTTCTCTTTTTCTATGTTTTGCTTATGTTGCTCTTCTCTCTGTCAACAATGTTCTCCCCTCTCTGCAGTGGCTTTGTAGCGATGCTTCTGTTCTCGGTGGTTCACAGTGGCGGATTCACGGTGGCAGACGACAGTTTGTGGTGATTTTTCCCCTGTTCTCTTTTATTATTCCCCTAGTTTTCTTTCTTCTTTTTCTGTTTTTATTCTCTCTCTCTTGTTTCAAAGACAATTTCCCCATAAATCTTTTTCTGTCTAAAAAAACCTGCCCCTGATTGTTGTCTCTCTGTTTTTCGTTCCTCTCTCTCTCTCAAATTTTTCCTCCCTGCTCCTGTTTCTTTTAAATCTTTCTCTCTTCTTCAAAATCCTCTGTTTCTCATCCCCAGTTCTCAAAACCAATCCCCCCACTGGTCTGTTCCTTTCGGGTGGTATTTATAGGGGGCAAGGGGAGCGGGATCGACCCTACCCCTGTCCCATCATGGCACATGGGGAGCGAGGCCACCCCACTTTGCCCCGGTGCCTGGCAAGGTGCCTAATAGGGAGCCGTTTGCAAGGCATAACTCCCTTGGTTTTACATTATGAGGGGGCATGGGTTGTGTTGGGTTTTGGGTTTTGACAGTGTTTGTGCAAGTGGGGGAGAGAGGGAGAGTGAGAGCATGACAAAAAAATAATTCAAAAACCTTCTTCTTCCCCTACTACGCGTCAAGGGGAAGAAGAAGAATAGTGTCGTTCAAAACGGCATTTTTTCGGGCTTTTTCTTTTCTTTTTTCTTTTTCTTTATATATAAATTGGGTTCCAAAAATGGGTAACAATAGGACTAATATATCTTTTAAGGATAAAAAAGAATCACACTGCGAATCCACAATAATTCTCTTTTAATGTAAAGTGAAACACTGAGGGGTATTAGTTTTTAACTAGCTATTTAGCCCACGCTCCATTGAAAGTCGTATTTTTTTAAAATGGATATGCAATCTTTTTCGAAATGTATTTTCTTTTACATACAAAATTCTAAATGTAAATTGAAAACCTTATGCAAGTATCTAATTAAATAAATTGATAATCATTTATGTAAATAAATAATAAAAAAGTTTGTTAAAGATAACTAAAAGCAGGACTAGAAAAAACAAGAGATGGATGTAGATCAAGATATTTGATCTCGCAACATAAGACATTTATCTGATTGTGTTTACTGAATTTATTTATTGAGATTAGTTTTTTATTCAATTAAACAATAATAAAAATAGACACACATAAAACTGATTGAACAAAAAGGAAAAAAAATATCACGCTAGATTGCACATATTATAAATATTATCTAAAAATAAAAAATTTTATTTCTAAAAATAAAGTTCATCTATATAAAACACTAAAAAAAACTTATAAATGAATCAAAATAATATCTCAAAAAATTAAATACATACAAAATAATTAAAAAAAAACCTTTTATTCAAAATAGGCTAAATAAGAGAAAATAAAAAATTATTGAGGAGGGATATTAATTGAAACATAAATTTAAAAGGTATTTAAAAAAACATAAAAAGGTATCAATTAAAATAAAATAAAAAGAATTAAAAAAATAAGAAAAAGACTGTGATAGTCTAGGCATGCAAGCACGTTTAAAAGGAATTAAAAAAAGACAAATGACTTGGGTTATAGGCTCGACTAAGTTTAATAAGTTGTAACTAGTTTAATAACTTGGGTTATAACTATTTTTACTTATTGAAAAAAAATGTCGAACGATGAAATAAATAAAAAATATAAGCTAAAAATAGAATATCGACATGTGTTAACATTTCAAAACTTGTAACTTGGGTCCTTAGACTGAAAGCACCATAAAAAAAATCACGAAGCTCAATCCCCAACAAATCTGAAGGGTGAAATAAGGAAAAAAAATCAATTACACAAAAGGATATAAAATTTAAAAATATAATTAAAAGAATGAAGGTGAAAATAAAAATAAGAAATAAATGAGAGGGCAACCAAAATCTTTTGATTGGAGGGTTATGTTGAAAAGAAAAGAAAAATCAAAAGAATGAGGGTCAAATTGAAAAAGGTACACCATAAACTTTGATTAAATGATGAAATTAAAAACCAATAAAACATTAATAAAAAAGCCAAAGAAAAAAAATTAGGAATCAAAAGAATAAGGATTGAATTGGAAAAAGTAATATATGTTAAATTATAAATGAAGGACTAAATTAGAAATAAACAAAACTTTTTTAAAAGGGTTAAAAAAAAAGAATGAGGATTAAAACACAAAAAGCAAAGAGGAATAACATGTACTTTTTAGGAAGGAGAGAAAAAAAAAAGAAAACAAAATTACTTTTTAGGGAGGAGAGAAAAAAAAAGAAAACAACATAGCCACTAGTAACAAACCATTCATCATTTGTTGTCACGCACCATACTAGAAAGAAAAGGACATGACGATGCTTCTAATGACATGGTGAAATGACAAGTTTGGCCACTAGAAGGTATTGCAAGAGCTGCTCAAATCGCAGGATACCTCTCACGCATTGACGTATAAACTGCAAATGCCAGCAACTTTTTAGAATTAAATATTAATTTGTCAGGAAAAAACTAAAATATCCTTAATAAATCTAGAATTTATGAAAAAAAAAAGCTCTATGAAAGGACTAACATGCCCTTACGTGATGGCCAAAGTTTTCCTAATTCCAGGGGTAAATGAAATTACAAAAACACTTGTTTGACAACTCTAATTTTTCTTTAGTTTGAGAATAAATTGGTTATTTTATTGTTTTCTCAAATGATGAATATATTTTTATTAATGTTTTAATAACTAATAAATAATTAAAAAACATTGAATTATACTTTAACTAAAAATATTAAGTCATCTTTAAGATTGTAGTAGTGATTGCGGTTAAAAATATTTTTTATATAGAAATATATTAAAATAATATTTTTTTATTTTTAATATTAACATATTAAAACGATCTAAAAATATAAAAAAATTTAAAATTTTAAAAAAATATCCTCTATACAGACTCTAAATATTCTGAATAAAAAGAGGGAGAAAATATTTTTTTATTGTAAAAGTGAATAGTAATATATGAGTACTATAATATAATATAATGCTGCGAAACAGATACAAATAATGCTGCGAAACAGATACAAATAGTAATATATGGGCACAAAGATTTTCTTAAGCATTTTAGAG
>Ga0325410_1000307_pt1 | contig 49026 bp, 14 predicted proteins | sample PopdelMetagenome_16_FD_206182 | JGI IMG/M metagenome (GOLD analysis project Ga0325410, IMG submission 206182) | Populus deltoides microbial communities from Bellville, Georgia, United States - Xylem-PdIQD-R3 | ecosystem: Host-associated > Plants > Phyllosphere > Stem > Wood/Secondary xylem...
TGTTTCTTAATGGTTGTGGATTTTGAAGACCTTAATAATTTTGGAGCTCAAAGAGTGTTTTCCAATGGTTATAAAGCTCAAAGAGCTGTTTCTCAATGGTCGTGGAGCCTGAAGAGCCATTTCTCAATGGTTATATAGCTTAGAGAGCCATTTCTCAACGGTTATGGTGTGTTTGATGAACCGTCAAGTTTGGTGACTCACAACCTCCTATCAGTGCGAAAAAAGCTTTTTTTCTTTTGTGTCTTTGATCCACGTATGCTCTTAAATCTTTTTTTTTTTGTAAACATCATTGGACTTGTAATATTGTTACTTATGCTTTTATGTTACGATTGTGTTATTAGGTTACATTTTTTTTCCACCACGTAAACAATCAAATAGGTCAAGATAGTTTTAGGGGGTTGTCGCACGTGTGAAGTGTCGCGACGATCGTCGTTCTAGAGCGGGATTATCGAAATGATGTGGGTGAAGAGGACAAGAAATTCTTATCCTTTATTAGTAAGAGAGGGGAATGAGAGTTGTCACCTAGTATTTTGGTCACTGAGGTGTCGCGACGATCATCCTTCTAGAGCGGGATTATCGGGAATGATATAGGTGAAGTGGATAAGAAATTCTTATCCTTTATTAGTAAGAGAGGGGAATGAGAGTTGTCACATAGTATTTTGATCACTATGAACCCTAATAATCTGCGAGAGTCTGGGTAAGGAGATTGATTGTGAAAAGGAAATATGTGTCACTCCAATGCACTCTATCTATGGTAAGCTGCTTTGTTGTTTGTTCTAAGTTTTGTTTCTATTCGTTAATCTATCTAAAGTTCGAGAAAAGTCCTTAGTAAAGAGATCTCTATCTCATCTGGTTAAAAGCTAGCCTTTCTAAAAAAAACCAAAAAAATGTATCTAAAATTTAAGAAAAGTCATTAGAAAGAATATTTTTATCTTACCATGTTAAAAACTAAACAATCTAAAACAAAAAAAAAAAGGTTTTTTTTATTTTATTTAAAATTTTAGCCAAATCATACTGGATAATTGCAAACTTATTGTGATACCCATTGACTATTGTTTTTTGTATTTTTTAAAGTATATGAAAATGCAATTTTTATTTTTTGTATGAAATATCAAGAAAATTTTAGAATTTGACCATATGCACACAAAATAAAAAATATTTTTTTTTGTATTTTTGAAATGAAGAATTTTTTTAGAAAATTTTGGAATTTTTTGAAATTTTGGCAAAAAGCGAATATTTTTAATATCCGGTCAATATCTTACAACATAAATCTATAACCCTAATATTAAGTGAAATGATTGGAAAAATATGCGAGGTACCCATAAATAATTTTAAAATAGTCCTTGATTATTTTTAGAATTTTTGGAATTTTTTGGGTTTATTTGGCAAATTGTTTTCTTCCTTTAAAAACAATTGCCAAAATAGGCTTAAGGACGTGTTTGCCAAACACGCCTTTAAGCCAAAGAAAACCTTTATCAAAATACTTGCCAAACAAACAAGATCTAAATTAATTGACCTGATGCCAAACCGACCAGGTTGACCTGAAATCATTGGTTTGACCGTGAACCAAATCTAAAACTTTGGTTTAACTTGAAAAACAAACCCAAAACAAAGTAAATATCCAAAAAATAGATTCAACTAAAAAAAACATGAAAAGCATAAAATTCATTGACAAAAACAAATCAAACACACACAAGATAAAGAACATGATGGATATTCTTTGTGAACCCAGAAAACATAACTCTCATCATCGACCAAATATAGCAAAACCAGGGGCACAAAGAGATTATAAATCATGCAAGAGTCAATAATCTAGCACTTACTTCGATTATCACTAAAATATCACGATTTGATCAGGAAAGGTTTTGGTTTAAAACCAAAACCTTATGATTAAAACCATGAACAACATGTTATTAAGGCAAAAGAAGTCTAGATTATGGACCAGAGGTGTCATGTGAAGTAGTTAGTAAAAAAAAAATGGATAAAAACTAGTCCAAATCATGTAGCTAAGATAATTTTCTTCTCAAGAACATTGCTAAGGAAAAAAATGCAGAAATGCCTAGAAGACTCAAAATGGCAGATATGCTACCAGACCCAAAAAATGCATTAATAGCCCAGAAAACATACTAAACTTAGCAAACAAAGCTTAAGCATACTCAAAATAACATTTTAACCATTAAAACAACAAGAAACAGGGAATCAAAGGCAAAACATCAAGCATAATATATGTCTTATAGTAAGCCAAAAACATATTCTAACATTGTTTCATAGGTTGTTCTTCACATTCTTAATCATCAACAACATGCATTTGACCTAATCAAGCTTAGCAGAACACAAACAAAAGTCCAAGAACAACAGAAACAAAACAACAACCAAGCTTCAAAATATGTTATCATAAAAACTCCAATGACTATTTTGATCATCAAAACATTCTAACAAATATCTCAAACTAGCATTTATCAATTTAGAAACAAAACTAAACCTCCAAACTAAACCTTGAACAACACTTAAACATACACATGTATACTAAAGCATGACATGGTTAAATATAAAAAGTGAACAACCATTGTATTTAAACTAACAAAAAGCTTTAAAAGAAGGTATAATGGACACTCAATGCAGAAGATAACAATGGAAACAAAATGGATAGGGAGGGGGTGTGCTTATTAAGCTACACCCCCTCATTAAAGTTGAAAGCTTACCTTATCTAAAGATGTTGCCTCTTTGGTACCTTTCCTTGAGTGATTGGTAACAAAGGTAAGGATCGGTGATTTAAAGGGTAATCTCTGATTTCCCCCCCTCTTTTTCCCTGGCATGGCTTTTTACATGAGTTTTTTAAAGGCTATAGGGATCCTTTTAGGGGCCTTGAGATGGACCATTCTCTCCTTTTGATGTAGAAGAATCAATCCAAGCCATTCATTGAGGCTGAAGGTCAGGTTTTACAGTATTTCAGAGCTGACAAAATGGGTACACTAGCAAGCCTGATTGGTTGGGGTATGGGTTTTGGCTTCTTGTAGTAGTGCCTTCAAGGCTATAAAAGAGCTTTTATTTTTTTTTAGGTTGGAGTACATATGGTAAGGGTATGCTTATTGTTCTCTTCGGGGAAGAGATGAGGGTGATTTTGGGTTTGGGAGGTTGCAATAGAACCAACCTTCTCAAGGTCTTTAGGGAGAAAGAAGATCTGTAGTAGCCAGATGACAAGTCGTCTAACCCTCTTTTTAATTTTTTTTTCATTTTTGAACTTATCGAAACGATGTTGTTTTAAACCAAAACTAAATATTTTGGCTAAAACGCACTGTTTCATTTAAATAAAACGACATTGTTTTAATAAACCTTGATCAATTAGAGTTCTAAAATTGGGATTTGACCAAAAGTCAAATTAGTCCTCGATCTCATGACTTCTTTTAATTTCACTTGTAATTACCTTATAACTTTTAATTTTATGCAACTTCACCCTTATCAAACTCAAACACCAACCCCAAAGTTCAATACCTTTTCTATTTTAGTTCTTGGTTTCTGATTTTTGAAAATTGATTCCCAATAGACCATTTAACTTTTAATTTTCTTCAATTTCCCTCGCCCCTGATTCACCGATTTCAAACCTTAAAGTCTTGCATGTTTTACAAGTTGGTTCTTGGTTTTGAATTTCTTTAATTTAACCCTTAATTGACCCTTAAACTTTGATTTTCTTGCTATTTTGTCCTAGATTTCAACCAATTGAGTTTGAGAAATTAAATCTGGTTTTCTAAAATTTTAATCTTCACAAATAAGCCCAAATTAAACTTCCAAACTTATTTTTTCACCAATTAAATCCCTAATAAAATTAATTTAACCCATTAAAAATCTAATTAAGTCCTTAAAATTTATTAATTTTTTCCCAAATTAATTTTTAAACTTAATTAATACTTTAATTGGGCTTATGATTATATCAAATTGGCATATTAAAAGTTTAATTAAGTCCTCAAACTTAATTGTCATGCAGATTTGGCCTATAATTATTTAGTTTGACCTTGAATCTATATTTTCCTTCAGTCTTGGGTATAATGAGGTATAATTAGACTTCCAATTTTGTCCAAAACTCCAGCTTGGTTCGTCCATGCATTTGAAAACCCTTTCCAGCCTGCTCTTTCCAAGTTGCTAGTCTTTTTTTTTTTCATTTTAAAAAAATGGTAATTTTAGGGGAAACCCAAAATTAGGTATGACAAGGGTGATGTGACTATACTTAAAATATTTTCTAGGTTGTCTACGTACCTTTATGGATAAACAATAAAGTCATAATGTAGTTTAAAGTGTTTTTTTAATCATTGTTTTATGTGATTGTACTCTGAACAACTCTTAATTGCCTACTTACCTTTATGGATAAAGGATCAAGTCATAACATAGTTTTTTTTTGTGTCGTTCATAGTTTTAGCTCATGCTGACCAGGAGCTACATCAAGTTACAAGCACAATATTTCTTTAAGAATTTGTCATTGATCGGCTCAATCCTCAATCCGTTCTCATTGATAATTTTGTAAGGTCTATTGGCATAGACTTCTTGAACCACATAAGGTCCATCCTATTTGGAGAGGAACTTATTGCTCACATGTTTTGAGATGATTATCAGGCGTCATACTACTAAGATAAGATCTCCTATTTGGAATGAGCGTGATCACACCCTTTTGTTGAAAGCTCTGCAAAGTCAAGCTTGATAATATTCTAAGTGTTTTTGTGTTTCAAGGCACTTTTAATCTAAGGCTTCAAGTTCTTCGAGGTGTATGTTATAACCAATTTTGGCCCATTGGCTTATAATTTAATTTTACAGGGATGAAAAAGAAAAAGAGACTAGGAATTTATTTCGATGAAAAGTGTGATTTGTCAACTTGTAGAAAAACTAGGGACTACAACATGTTTTGTCATTTTCTCCTTATCATCAAGATAATGATAGTTATCCTTTTTCGAATTTGATTCTTAATCAAATTCAAATTTCAAAGAAAAGAATAAGTTTGTTTGGGATTTTGTTTCCAATAAGCAATGAGAGTCATGCGCTATAAATATAAATCCTAATGTATGTGCACATGGGGGAGGAGGCCATTACAAGAAACCCCTAGGGAAGACATTACAAAAAAAAAAACATAAAAAAGAGAAACATAAAAAAAAGGGGCGGCAAACCCTATACTAGCCGCCCCCCTTTTGTTTTTCAAAGAAGAGAATAAATTTGTTTGAGATTTTATTTCCAATACACAATGAGACTCTTGTGCTATAAATGTAAATCCTAATGCATGTGCACACGGGGGAGGAGGCAATTACAAGAAACACTACAAGATTTCACAGTTTTACCAACGGACCAAATCTGTCGGTATGAGATTTAGACTTCGTCGATAAATTTTTTACCGACTAAATCACCGATGGAAAGTGTCCGTCAGCATCTTTTTCATTGGTAATACCACATTCCGTCGCTAAGTCTGTAAAAAAAAAATTACCGATGATTTCACATACGGAAAATGCGGGTAAAAGAAAAAACTTCCCGCTGGAAATATACCGACGAATATATTACGTCGGTGATAGTGGCATATCCAATAAATATTTGACAACTCTCGATAAAATGACAATGGACACTATCCGTGTGTGAAGATGTCAGTGATTGTGGTATGCCAGTAAATAGTTTTAAGCTTTTGGTAAAATGCCGACGGACACTATCCGTCTGTGAATTGTGGCATTTCTGTAAAATGCCGACGGCTACATTCCGTCTGTAAATCCATCAATGGGGTTTTTAAATTTTTTTTAAAAATATTATTTAAAATAAATAATATAAAATTATATAAATTAATAGTAAAAAAAGTCAATTATGTAAATAAAATTTTACTAAACATAAAAAAGTTAAAGTTAAATAATATTCATTAGAAATTGAATTGAATGTGTTTTAAAAAAAATATTTAATTAAAACAATGGCAGAGCTAGTGGAAGAGGAGGAGGAGGCTGGTTGTTCCAAGGACCATACAGCCAAAAAAGGGGCGCACATGTATCACCACCGTGTGATGTCATGTTTATGACCATTTGGCGAAATTGTTCATAATTCACCGATAGTTGCTCGTATTTGTCGGTGAGATGAGCCGTGTTAGCCGTTTGTTATTCATAATACGCCGATAATTGCTTGTATTTTTCGATGAGATGAGTCGTGTGTTGCTGCAAGGCCACGAACTCCTTATAGTGGGTTCTCGATACTGATTGGGAGCTCCTCCCAACGGCTGAGACACTATAGGCTGCTCGCAAACACTATAATTGTAATGTTTGTAGTGGGTTCTCGGCCATAGTGTTGGAGAGCCCGTACATCCAATTTTTATCGGGTCCACCGGACGATCCAACCTCCATCCACAAATCCGGATTGAAATCCGGATGGGTTGAAGGATCGTCCCCATATCTCTCCCTCAACCGGCTATTATAGGTCTCCTGAAAATAAAAAAAGAAATCATCATATTCAATTCAATAAAAATAATAACTTACGAAATAAAATGGTTGAACAAACATACCACATAGTGTTGAGCGCGGTTGTTAATGAACTGTTGCACCCCCTTTTGGTGGTCTTCACTACACACGCGTGTCTCTACAAACAGCTCCATTGAGCTCGGCTCACGTCCAAGAGATGTAGCCTGTGAGAAAAAAAAATTAATTAAATAACAACAAATTAATTAACGATAGATTTGCTAGCACCAGACTATGAGCGTCGTGTGAACCGTTCAGACGTTACGTGGTCAATATATTGCGGCCATATATCTCTCGGGATGTATAGCGGTTTGAAATCCCTCTAAACCGCCATGTCGTTCCAGCCTTAGAGACCGTTATCTCTCGTGTTTTTTTTTTCTTTTTTTGTACTTCATACCAAAAATCACGCAACCTACTTCCATAGTGACAAATTAGATTTCAAAACATAATTTTTTTTAAATATCGTATTGTTTTCGATGTTACCTAGTTGCCGTGTGATTTTTCCACACCCTCCTCACAACATTGTTAACAGCGTTGTCCCACTCAAATTTGTCCTATGTATAAATAATTTATTTAAAATAAAAATAATAATTTATTTACAATTATATTAATAATTTATTAAAAATAAGCTGGAAATTAGAAATTAACATCAACCTCAAATTTATCAAACCATGCATCGATATAAGGTATCCATTTAGGATGTCTGGATACCTGACTCAATTGAAATAATAAAATCTCCATCGATGATTTACAAGCCGATGATATTACTCGAGCGACCTCAATGTTTGTGAACCTGAAAATAAATTAAATTAGTGAAATATTGATTAATTGTTCATAAGTTATGTTATAATTAAAAAAAACTCAAACCAAAACAAACTTACATTAAATGGTCGTCCTTCCACTGTGCCTCATACTTACGGGTGAAATGATTTCGTTGTGAAGGCACACCACCTCTACGCTGTGAAATCGCGTTGGAAGAGGTAGCATCGATAGGCGGCGCAGGTGCCTTTTCTTGATTGGCACCTAAGGACATGTCATTTTCGCTGCTAGAAGAACTAGTTGTGACCATATATGAGCGACGAGCTGTTGATTTTGTTTTACGCATCTATACAATTTTATACGAATAATTACATAATTAAATTTGATTGTTAAAAAAAAATTGGCTGCACCTCCCCTACACTTGGAGACTACCCAAAGTTTTTAAACATGCAAATATTGACAATAACCACAACCAATTGACCACATTCGAAAATCTTATATATAACTAACATCTATACAAATAACAATTAAAATTAATGGAAATAATTAAACACATATCATGCAATAATATAGTAAAATTGAGATAAAATAATTTAATTTTATTCCTATATATTCAATTACTAATTACAAGGTAAATTCAACAATAACAATTAAAATTAATGGAAATAATTAAACACATATCATGCAATAATAGAGTAAAATTAAGATAAAATAATTAAATTCATTCCTATATATTGAATTACTAATTACAAGGTAAATTCAACAATAACAATTAAAATTAATGGAAATACTTAAACACATATCATGCAATAATATAGTAAAATTGAGATAAAATAATTTAATTTTATTCCTATATATTCAATTACTAATTACAAGGTAAATTCAACAATAACAATTAAAATGAATGGATGTACTTAAACACATATCATGCAATAATAGAGTAAAATTGAGATAAAATAATTTAATTTTATTCCTATATATCCAATTACTAATTACAAGGTAAATTCAACAATAACAATTAAAATTCAACAAAGTGTTCAATTATTATGGCAATACAAACAACAAAATTTATTGAACAAATTTTAAAAAAAAACACTATAGATTTTAAGAATGAAAAATGCTTACCTTAATAATGTCTTTATTTCAAGACTTTATCTATATTATAAAAATACACTAAAACAAAAAACATAACAAAAATAACAATAGCTAAAACAAAGAACAAATTAAAAAAAAATCTTAAAGCAAATGAAGTAGAGGAAATACATACCTTTTAATTTGCTGAAGATTGAACTAAAGATTACAAGCCAAAAACGCAAAAGTTTTAAAGGAAATGAGAGGAAAAAAACGAAAATAAAAGCTTTGAAACGAAGCAGATGAAAAAAATGAACTGAAAGGGTGGTCACTGAGATTTATAGCACAGTTTTTTTGACGGAATCATCGACAGACATTTAAATAATATTAATTTTAATTATTCCATCGGTGATGTTTCAAAAATCCGTTAGTACATTTTGAATTTCACACCAGAATTTTTAATTACCCTCCATATTTTTCGTCGTACGCTGGTAATTCCGCAGGCAACGACATGCGGTCAGAGATGCATTTAATACCCGCCCTTTAGAATTTGCACTTTCTGTCGGTACATTTGTCGGTAATTATGAACTACTGACAAATGTCGACGGACTGTAATCCGTCTGCAAAGTTGTCGGTGATTGTGGCATTTCCACCACTCTCTGTGAAATGCTGACGAACTATATCCGTTTGTAAAGTCTTTGGTGATTGTGGCTTTTTTCCAGTGTAGCTCTCTATGAAATGCTGATGGACTGTAATCCGTCTGTAAAGTCGTTGATGATTTGGCCTTTTTTTAGTGCAATCTTTATGAAATGCCAACGGACGGTAATCCGTCTATAAATTCGTTAGTGATCGTGCACTATGCATGAAAGATTATGTTTGTATTACCTATTTACCTTCTTGAAAATACTTAAATTACAAACTACCCATTGCACAAAATAATAACAACAATTAACACTTATAAAATAAATATTTCGTGTTAGAAAATATCATCCATAATATATATTACATTATAAAAAATACTTTACACTTTCCTTGATTCTGATAGTTAGTCAAAATTTTCTTCTTCTTCGTCTTCAATTGAATAGTCATCAGCTCCATCGCAATCTTCAATATGGATATCATCATCATCATCATCTTTATTGACATTTGCTTGTCCTCTAGAGCTTAAAACAACATTCAACTCCTCTGCGTCAACATCAACAAGACTATCATCGAAAACATGAAAATTTGAATTTTCTTCCAAGTCAATCGGAGGAGCAACTCGATATAGTTTAACCAACTCACTAATTTGAAAGACTTCATCTCGCACACTTGTGTCTTCGTTTTCATCCTGAACAACCTCGACATGACCCCTGGGTTTCGTTATTAAAATGGATAACCAATCAATTCTTTATCTATCTTTTCTAAAGGAAGGGGGTGTATGTGTAATAAACTTGTTGACATTGCTTTGCGAAAACAAAGACATCGTTTACATTGCAGAGTCCAGCTTTTAAGTTGTTTCGACCAGACCATAGTGAGGATCAACTCTGATTCCTCTGTCAGTGGTGTCATGCAAATAACATATGAATAAAAACACTCTATTCTGCTCACTATGATATTGCAGTTCGACGACCTCTTCTAATCTACCATAGTAGTCAACTTCTAACTTACTACAAGTCGATCCCTTAACACAAACACCGTCGTTGTATGTCTTTCTTCCATGTTCGTATTCTTCAGTATGGAACACATATCCATTGACAAAATACCCGTTGTAGCACTTAACTTTTCTTTCAGGGCCTAGGCTTAGTGAAGACAATGACTTAGCAACACTCCTTCCCATTTGATAAACCTTGTATGTAATGTACAACAATAAACAGTAAACGAGAATTTTGTAATGAAAAATAATAACTTTACAAGAGATAATGAGTTTGTGATAGTACTTACATGTGTTCTGAACCATATGGCAAATTGTTCATCTTGTAATTGAAAGATTTGGGATTCAGTCAGTTGTGAGTTATGGAACAGTAAATATTGTTGATGTTGCCTAGAAGGTTGTTCCAAATTATATGAGTTTATGATATTACAATATATAAATAGTATATTCTTAACAAAGTTTAATTAGTAGTACATATACTTACTAAATAAAAGATCTCAGTTTATCACAGTTAAATAGAACATAATTGTTTGCTTGTTCGAACTCTATTTCCAACAAATATCTTCCCCTTACAGCATTTTTAGGTGTGGGTCATCTAGGATTGGAGAATATTGACAAGTTTCCACTAGAAAGCACTTCACTGCCATCATCATACCGTGGAACGCGATTGATTCTCATTCTCAAATGAGGTTCGAAATAGTACAAGATAAATGTTAGTAATAAATAACCCAACAAGATCGGGGTCGAACCATAGGGAGGTTAATTGTATAAATTATAAACAACAACAACAACAACAACAACAACAACAACAATAGTAATAATAAAGAGAGCTTTGAGATGTGATATTGATGTAAGGATTAAACAAGGATAAAATAATTGTCAAGGTTAGAGGATCCACTAATGGTATTTCAAATAAGTATAGTATAAACTCTTTTTATTACTCAACTGAAAACCACACATAAAGGAGGTTCCAATCGGATTATAAATTATTAACATGATTACATTAGTTATTTTATTCAAATAATGCTAATACTTGTAAATGTTGTCAGGTATTTATGATTATAACTTATGTTAATAACAAATCAAGTTCCTTTCATAGCACAGGTGTCGGTTATACCATACGATTGGGTTATGAAAGTACCAAGTATTTGTTGTACCAAGGGTTATACAACATAAATCTAGATTAACCATTTAACAAGTAAAGTATTAAAAGTGAACAAGATAACAAATATAAAACATGTTAGTATCAAACATTAAGGTCCATGTTGAGTTTATAATATACTTATTCTTACACCATTAGTGTAACCTTTTCACCTTGACATGATAAACTTAGCTAAACATAATGAAAAAGAGAAACATAAATAAAAAAAAGAAAGGAAATGAAAAGCATAAGCAAGAGATTAATATAAGCAAAACTTAAACATTACAAAATATAAAGAGAGAGCAAAAGCATGATCTTGATCTGCAAACCAAGATGCCTAAATACATGGCTAATGCCTCCTTTTGTAGGCCAAAATTCAGAATTATTGATTTGTTGACTAATTGTTGAGTGGGTGGCCACATCTTGACTTGGTGATAATCCTTATCTTCTTGTCTGCCAAAAATATCATTGATAACGTCATAATTTGAACAGACTTAAATCATGAAAGTTCTAGAAAATTATCTCAGCTTTCCAGGATAAAAATTTGAGGTCATTTTGACTTCTAGAACTCGAGATATGGGCTAACATTGAATAGTGTTTAGGCTGCATGACATATTCAGACTTCTTCGTTGTTGCTACAATTTGGACTTGAAAACGACCTTTTTAAATCTTGGACTCCATAAAAGTTTTAGGCATATGTCTTAGCTTTCCATCCATATAAGGCAGACCTAAATCCAAGATCTACAGCTCCAGATATGACACAATGACCGAACAGTGTTCTAGTTTGGATTGAACCAACATCTCTTTTCTAAGTTTGGCCTTCTCTTTGTCCTTTCAGTTTCCGTACTTAAACTCATCAATCAATACTTTTATTTATGTGATAGGCCTGCATTTAAGATGTATATTTACCATAAATTAAAGGTATCTTATGGTATCAGACTTGTTATTATAAAACATGTTTTAGTTAAGGAGTTATTGATACTTCAAGTGCAAAATGATGATATAAAACTTTGATAAAAATGCACTTTTAAGTACTAATTAGCCAACTCAGACAGCTTTTACTTGCCAATATTTTCAAGTCGTGATAGCAACTTTAAACTAATGGTTAGGATCCTTTTGGTTCAAATCAAGGGCCAAGATTGGTCCTCAAAAGAGATAAAGTGTCCTTCTTCCATCCCCTATAAATAGAGGTAGATTCCAAGCATTGGGCATCAAGAAATCAGGGGCCAAAGTCGGAGAAAAACTATCCTCTTCTCTGTCAACATTATTCTTTCTCTCTCTCCCCCCCACTTTAATGGTATAGCCACCCGCCCGCCCAAGACCGCCTATACACCTTTACCAACACCAGTTCCCTCACCAGTGATCGTCGTCCTCAACCACTGTGAAAAGTGGCTCCATCACAAATTTCTTCTTCCTTTGGACTATAATCTAGTAACCAACTCCAGCAACTTGAGCATCCTAGTAGCGATGCCACCATCAGTTTACCTTGCATCATGTAACTTTTCTTCTCCTACCACAACAAAACCAACCATTGCATATAGAATGAGAATTCAGTTTGCATGCAAAAGGTAAATATAATTAACATGGTTACTGGGCTGAGCCAGTGACCATGTAGTGCATGGGCTAGACCCATTTTAGGCTAGCCTAGTTGGTTGGGCTGGGTCCAGCTCAGTGTAAAAAAAAAAGCAACTAAGACTATTGGGCTGCCTATCGGCCCACTCGACTTAACTAGGTATGACCCAAATGCTTGGGTCGGATCCAGCCTAACCTATATAATAATAGTAGTAGTAGTAGTAGTAGTAGTAGTAGTAGTATTTTATTATATAATAATAAAAAAAATTAAAAAAAAAACTTCATAGGTCACTTCAAAAACAATTTGTGATTTTCTCTCATGTTTTTCTACCAATTGTGTTTAATATTAGGCCATAAACTTACACTGTAAGATATGAACTCAGTACAAAATACCTGGTTTTCTCTGAAATTTTAGAAAAAAACAAAAAACATTCCTTATTTCAAAAACACACAAAAATATTTTGTTTTCTTACATACGACCAAATCCTAAAACGTTTCCAAGCATATTTTCATTAAAAAAAACAAAAATTGCATCTTTCCTATATTTTAAAATTTAAAATAAATATCATAACCAATTTATGATTATCCTTTAGGGTTTGTCCAAAATATCAAAAATCCTTCACCAATTATTTTGTTCACTTTATATTTAAAGTGTTAGGATATAGTTGTAGACTTTAGTATTTGGAGGTATAAAACTACATTGTAAAGTACACCCTCAAATATTAAAGATAAAAAAAATATGATACTAAAATTTGGACCTTAGAGTAGTTAGGCTTTAACCTAATAAGGTAAAGACTTTCTTATAACGAGAGGTCTACCTTGAACCTTAGAAAAGACCAATAGACAAATACATGACCTAGAAAAACAATCAAACAACAATGCAGTTTACCTTAGGTAGGGTGCACTGAGGGTGATGCGTCTTTTCCTTACACAACTAGTCCGTTACTTAGACTCTTGTAGACCATAGGTTTTCTAGTAACCATAGTACTAGGTGGCAACTCCGGAACCTTGTAATCATAATTTTATGATTAAATCCAAAATCCCTTTTCACCATCACTTAGGAGGAGACGCTATTGTTCTCGATGTTGTACGCCCCACAAAATTGGGTATAAAATCACATTGTATAGTATACCTCTAGATTTTAAAAATACAAAATTAGAAAATAAATGCATTGTTAAAACTTGGACTTTAAAATAGTTAGGATTTAACCTGATAAGGTAAAAGACTTCCTCATGAATGGAGATCTGCCTTGAACCTTGGATGAGACCAACAAATAGAAACATGACTTAGATTAACAATTAATTAACAATACAGCTTACCTTAAGTAAGGCGCACTAGGGGTGATGCGTCTTTCTCTTGCAAAACTAGTCCTTTTACCCAAACTCTCACAGACTATAGGTTTTCTAATGATCATGATACTAGGAAGTGACTCCCTCTAATCATAATTTTATAACCCAAACCCCTTCAATTCAAGGAATCAACCCTGCTATTTGACATTGTGTACATCATGACATGGTGTATGGCTTTGTATAAGAATATGAAGCTTCCATTGAACTTTCTGCTTAGTCCATGATGGCCTTCTTGATAAGCTCTTTCAGTTGATTCATGGTAAAGACATCATCAGTAATACCACAGATAATCCTTGTATCTTTGATTGTAGAATCCTTAACAATATCTATATGGTTTTCTTACATGACTTTGGTGGCTAAAGCTTGGCCTCCCTCATTCATGCTCTTGACTTTGTTCATCAACTTAGCTATCTCATGGTCTTTTACCTTGAGTGAAGTCGAAAGGCCCTCAACAAGGCTTGTCAAGTTAGCCATTTTATCCTTCAAAGATGTAGTTCTGGTTGCCATTACTAACATAGTGCCAAACTCGAGGCCTTATTGGTGATTGACATAGAGAAATCTCCACAAGTGAATTGTTAAAGTAGCCATCTTAAATGCCAAAAAAAAGCATGTATGGTTTTCTGAAACATATATATGCAGTGGAAACAGTGAATTTAATTTTTTTCAGGACTCCCAAGGATCTCGTTAGATAAATCTAGAGTTGTTTAGGGTTTATGCGAAGATTACTTGTAGATCAGTTGTTCTTTTTTGCTTTGAATATTTACTTCAAGGCTGTGTTATTGCAAATCACTAGTCATCCAAATATTCAACTTCTAACGATAATCAACACAAACCACTTGTAAAAAATCTCCTAAACCTTTTTAAGTGAGAGGAATTGCTATATCCACATAAACCACTTGTGAGTTTATATACTGTACTTTTCTCACCCTTCTCTTCACTATTGTTTTTTTATATATAGAAAATTAGAGGTATAACGTTTGATTTATATGGAAACCTAAAAATCCTATTAATGGTAAAATATCAATTTCCCCTTAAATAATGTAGTATAATATCAATTTAACCTTAAATTAGAGGCATAACATTCTTTTTATAGGGATAATTTTAAAAATTTATTCAATTAAGTCTCTACTTGATTTTTGATTAGAACTTAAAAGTGCATTTTTATCAAGGTTTTATATCATTATTTTGTACTTAAAGTATCAATAACTCCTTAACTAGAGCATGTTTTATAATATCATGTCTAATACTATAAGATACCTTTAATTTATGGTAAATGTTCATCTTAAATGTAGACCTATCACATAAATGAAGGAATTGATTGATGAGTTTAACTACTGAAATTGAGAAGACAAAGAGAGGGCTAAGCTTAGAAAAGAGATGCTGGTTCAGTCCAAACTGAACACTGTTCAGTCATTAGGTCGTATCTGAAGCTGTAGATCTTGGATTTCAGTTTGGTTTATATGGTTAGAAAGCTAAGACATAGGCCTAGAACATTCAGGGGAGTCTAAGACTCAATTCTACTATTTGGAAGTCTAAATCTTAGCATCAAAAGAGAAGTTAGAATCTATCCTGCAACCCAGACATTGTTTAGTGTTCATCCCATATCTCGAGTTCTAGAAGTCCAAATGCACTGATTTGTTTTTTGTTGGAAAGTTAAGACAATTTCCTAGAACTTTCATGAAGATAATCTATTCAAATTTAGATGTTAGCAATGATGTTTTGTTCAAACAAGAAGATAAGGATTGTCACTAAGTCAAGATATGGGCACCCATTCAAAATTAGTCATCAAATCAATAGTTCCAAATTTTAGCCTATAAAAGGAGGCATTTGCCATGCAATTAGGCATCTTGGTTTTCAGATCAAGATCATGTTTTTGCTCTCTCTTTATATTTTTATAATGCTTACGTTTTGTTTATATTAATCTCTTGTTTATGCTTTTCTTTTCCTTTCCTTTACTTAGTTAACTTATATTTTATTTATGTTCTTATCTTGTTTATTTATGTTTCTCTCTTTCATTATGTTTAGCTAAGTTTATTATATCAAGGTGAAAATGTTACACTAATGGTGTAAAAATAAGTATAACATAAACTCAACATGGACTTTAATATTTGATACTAACATATTTTGTATTTGTTATCTTGTTCACTTTAAATAATTCGCTTGTTAAATGGTTTATCTAGATTTATGTTGTATAACTATTGGCACAACAAATACTTGACACTTTCATAGCCCAACCGTATGGTATAACCGACACCTGTCCTATGAAAGAAACTTGATTTGTTGTTAACATAAGTTATAATCATGAATACCTGACAACATTTACAAGTATTAACATTATTCGAATAAGATAACTAATGTAATTATGTTAATAATTTATAATCTGATTGGAACCTCCTTTGTGTGTGGTTTCCAGTTGAGTAATAAAACGAGTTTATACTATACTTGTTTGAAATACCATTAGTGGATCCTCTAACCTTGACAATTATTTTATCCTTGTTTAATCCTTTTATCAATATCACATCTCAAAGTTCTCTTCAATCTTTTTATGTTATTATTTATTTCTTTAGATGTAGTTTATACAGTTAACCTCCATGTGGTTCGACCCTGGTCTTGCCGGGTTATTTATGACTTCGACACTCCTACACTTGGGAGAAGACATTAACTCTTTGATCTTGTCAATTTTCAAGGTTTAGAATTGTAATCTCATGTATTAATTATATTCTAGTCCTCAATTTCTAATTTTTTTTTTACAATCAAGTCACACGATTAATCATCACATTTTAATTTCTGACCAATAGTTCTTATGTGTGTGACCTATTAGGTTCCCTAATAAGGTGACCCAAATATAAATCATAATCCTAAATAAATTAAACAATTTAATTTATTATCAATTCAATAATTGATTGATTTATATTTGAAGATCAAATACAATGTCTAGCAACCTGTCATGATCCCCTAAATATTAGAAAAGTTATAAGTGGTTTGACTTAACCTCTTAGTGACTAGTTTCTCGGTGTAATTATTATCTCTTTATTATGAATGTTCTGATTTAAACATTATAGCATGAAGTATGTCTATTTTGTTAAATCATTTTAGTTCTCGACATTATAGTAATTAATTCTTTGAATAAGATTTTGAAACTTTTTTCAAAACTCATTCCACCTTGGCTAAGGATTTCATAATCAATACTATTTGAGAACAAATAGAGAATATTTTTTGAATTCACCTAGGGTGATTAATCCTTTCTTGATTACTTAAATACCTTTATGTAGTTTATGTTATACCTAATATGTACCCACTTGTTACCCTTGATTAGGATAACATGTGGTCAGGATCAAAATATAACTCTCTCTATATATGATAAGTTAGTGATCTTAAGTCTAAGGATCACTTACACAACTATCATGAGAGCCTTTTCATAAAGATAAGTGATCTCTCTATATGGAATTCTCTTGCAGGTCAATTCAATGTACATGTCATTTGACAAGCACATGCCTATTAGTTCCAAGTATCCCTCATATCTCAGTTTATAAAAGCAACTGCTTCTTTTCATAAAGGAAGGAACATAATATGTACCAGTCACAACAATTCTAATTAATGTCCAATCTTAATAGAACATTAACGAAGAAGATTTAGAATAATGCTTTGATGCAATTGGAATCTCATAATTATAACAACTTTACAATTTCTTTGTGAAATTTTTTTAGTCTCAAGAACTTTATCTTTACTCTAGATTCAATAATTATACACTAGATTCATTAATAAAATATAAATGAATATAAAGATAAATAAAGTCTTATTAATAATAAATATATTCTACATGAATAAAATTAGTGTTACGTGTAACCAACTAATTGACCACAAGATATTTTCACCAACAGTCTCCCACTTACACTAAAGTCAACCATTCATGTATCTAATACCATAGCCCTCCATATGGTGATCATACTTTTGCTGGGACAGTGCCTTAGTAAGAGGATCTACAAGATTTTCTTCAATGGATACTCACTCTATCTTTACATCTTTCTTCTATATGATTTATCTAATCAAATGGAATCGTCTAAGTACATGTTTGAATTTTTGATGAGAACCTAATTCATTTGCTTGTGCAATGACTTTATTGTTATCATAGTATAGGGCTACTAGATTAACAATGCTAGGAACCACACCTAGTTTAGTGATGAACTTCTTGATCCAAACAACCTCTTTTGTTGCCTCAGACGCAAAGATATATTCATCTTCAGTTGTAGAATCAATTGTGGTCTCTTGTTTTGAACTCTTCTAACTCACAACACCACTATTTAAAGTAAAAATATATCCTGACTGAGATTTGTTGTCATCAATATCTGATTGAAAACTAGCATCTGAAAAACCTTGAACTTCTTGTTCATGTCCTTCATAAACCAGAAAGATATTCTTCGTTCCTCTTAAGTACTTAAGAATATTTTTAACTATCTTTTAGTGACTCTCACTTGGATTAAATTGGTATCTACTTGTTATGCTCAAAGCATGAGATACAACTGGTCTTATACATAGCATCACATATTTAAACCCCCAGTTAAAAATAGATAAATCTAGGTTAAATAGAGTAACTATTAATTAAAAAAATGATAAATTAGGAAGAAAATCATATGAATTGGGATGAACATTTTTGGAAGATTAATTTCAAATTTGGAGAAGATAAAGCAACAAAATAGTATGTGAAATATTAACTAACAATAAATCATGAAAACTCCTTGACCAAGTAAAAATAATAATTTGAAGGCTAAAATTTTGTAAACTGGTTGATATTATGTGTAAAATAGAAGGAAATATCAAATAAATTAACGCATGACCCTCTGCGGGAGAAATATTGAATTTCAGTATAATCCTTTCGCACAACCGCACTCCTAGGACTGAAAGTGGTAAGAAACATTTTTATGATAATTATGAATAGAAATCTTTAAAGAATTAGTCTAAGACCTAAGATGATTTAAGCAAAATACATGGTATGCAAAATTCAAATTTTGGCGTGAAATTTTCAACTGTTCAAATTTACAATATTAAATGTATCTCCCAATCCAACCTTGGATCAGACTTAAATTTTACGTGGGGTTTTAAAACATAATGTTTTACCTTTGGTTGAAATTTGAGGTCGATTGGAGTTTGAAAAGGTCTTGAAAATAAAGACACAGTGTTGGATCAGTGCAATAAACCAAAATTGGAGGGGGATAAGTTGGGGTATAATAGTAATTGACCCATAAAACCTAATATAACTATGCTTGCTGCTATTGTTCACGCTGGACAACAGCTAAAAAAAAAGGAAGAGTCTTCTCTTGCCTCTTTTAAAAAATCATTTGAGAAATCTTTTTAAATTATGAGATTGAAGCTTGCAAACAGGTTTGTGAGGCGAGAAACACATTTAGGCCAAAATTAGAAAGCTTGGTTGGAGGAGAGGAACTTGAGGGACAAGTATGGGTGATAAAGAGGAAGAATAATTGAAGAAGAAATTGGTAAGAACTCTTCAATTTGAACTGAAATTATTGATGAAAGTGTTCTTCCTTAGTTTTCCTCATTGATTTTATAGTTAGTAAAGGATAATTGAAAAACCCTCAATGTTGTGATTCTAGGGTTCTTGAAAATGTGTAGGAAATAAGAGTTTCTTTGAATATGGAGTAAGGATAATGGATGTTGTGATGCATGAAAACACTTTGTGTGCTTGTCAAATTTATCTCTCATGTAACTAAAATTATGACAGTCTTACTAGCCAATTTCTAATTGTAATTACAACTTGAAAACATTGTAATTTGGAGTTGGTGTCTTTATAAAAGTTGTAAGTATGAATGTTATCTTTTAAATGGAGCTAAGTGTGACTTATTTGGAGTTGTATAACTCCAAATATGAGAAACAAACTGAGTTAAGGAGGTATTGGACAAATTTCAGGTGCTACTGTAATTGTTAATTTTGAGCCTTAAAATGATGTAATTTGGAGGTGGTGTCTTTATACACATTGTAGGTATAAATGTTAGTGACACGATTAAAAGATTGATGTCTTATCCTAAGTGCAGGAGTGTCGAAGTAATAAATAACCCGGCAAGACCGGGGTCGAACCATAGGGAGGTCAACTATATAAAATTACAAATAATAAATGGAAAGAAGTTAAAAAGAACTTTGAGATGAGATATTGATGTAAGGATTAAACAAAGATAAAACAATTGTCAAGGTAAGAGGATCCATTAATGGTATTTCAAATAAGTATAATATAAACTCCTTTTATTTCTCAACTAGAAACCACACACAAAGGAAGTTCCAATCAGATTATAAATTATTAACTTGATTATGTTAATTATCTTATTTGAGTAATGCCAATACTTGTAAATGTTGTCAGGTATTCATGATGATAACTTATGTTAACAACAAATCAAGTTCCTTTCATAGCACAAGTGTCGGTTATACCATACAGTTGGCTATGAAAGGATAAAGTTTTTGTTGTTCAACACAAATCTAGACTAACCATTTAACAAGCAAGGTATTATGAGTGAGTAAGATAACAAATACAAAGCATATTAGTATCAAACATAAATCCATGTTGAGTTTATACTATACTTATTCTTACATCATTAGTGTAACCTTTTCACCTTGACATAATAAACTTAGTTAAAAATTATGAACAAGAGAAACATAAATAGACTAGATAAGAACATAGTTATGATGAAAAATATAAATAAAAGATTAAGGAAAGCAGAACTTAAACATTATAAAATTACAAAGAAAGAGAACAAGAGCAAGATCTTGATCTGAAAACTAAGATGTCCAAATTCATAGCAAATGCCTCCTTTATAGGCTAAAATTCATAACTATGGATTTAATGACTAATTATTGAGCAAACGGCCACTTCTTGACTTGGTGACAACCATTATCTTTTTGTCTGAACAAAACATCATTGCTAACATCAGAATTTGAACAGATAGTCTGCATGAAAGTTCTAGGCATTTGTCTCCTATTTCCAACAAAATAAGAATGAGCTTATTTGGACTTCTAGAACTCGAGATATGGGCTGAACACTAAACAGTGTCTAGGCTGTAAGACATATTTAGATTTCTTATTTGCTGCTACGATTTGAACTCCAAAACTGCCCTTTTGAATCTTGAACTCTACATGAAAGTTTTAGGCCTATGTCTTAGCTTTCTATCCATATAAACCAGATCGAAATCCAAGTTCTACAGCTCCATTTATGATCCAATAATCAAATGGTGTTCCAGTTTGAATTGAACCAACATCTCTTTATCTTTTCACTTTCAATAGTTAAACACATCAATCAATCCTTTAAATTGTGAGATATGCTTGCATTCAAAATGAGCATTTACCATAAATTAAAGATATCTTATGTTATCGTACTTGCTATTATAAAACATGCTCAAGTTAGGGAATTTAATGATACTTTAAGTGCCATATGATGATATAAAACCTTGATAAAAATGCACTTTAAAGTACTAATAAGTTAGATTTCAAGTGGAACTGGTATTGGCTTATTTGAAGTGAGAGAAAAATAGATATGAGGTGAGAAACCATAAAAATTGAAGTATCGAGAGAGAGATAGAGCCGACTGGAATAATAGAAGAAAAGGAAAGAAGAAGAAGCAGAAGAAAATCATCAAACACTCCCTCAAATTCTGTTTAAATTCATATGGTAAGAATGACCTCTTACCTTTTTAATTGTTATTTTGAGTTAACTAGGCTATAAGGGAAGAAAACCCTAAATAAGACAATCTAGGGTTCTTATACATATCAATTGTGAAAGACCAAAAGAGGAGATTAGAAAGTAAGGGTAAGGGAAGAACAATTCAAGATTTTATAACAAAATAAATTGATGTATGTCAAGGATGAAAACCCTAACTAGGGCCGACCATTGAAGGAGAGAAGAGAGAATAGAAATTGAATGATAAACTTTGATAATTAGTGATTGTGAACAAGTGTTTTAAGAGAAATACCTAAGCTAAAATATAAATTTAAAAGTGTTAATATTCTTGCTTTCCATATAAATAATATGGTTTAGCTTGAAGAATAACGACAATAAGTACAATATGGTTAGGCCAAAAGAAGAAAAATAAAGAAAGAATCCTTATGTGATGAACATCTTTAGATAAATAAACAAGATGGTAAAAAATGATCTTATACATAATGGGAGAGTAGTTATTAGCTTATGCTTAATGGTTTGAAAGGAAAGTAGTTGGATAATGATAATTATATGAAGTGAAAGGTTAAGAACACCAAATGTCATGATCAAAATATGAGTATTGTTGATGTTCTTACTTTGAAAATATTGTTGATGTCTTACCATGTGATGAATTATGATTGTGTATATGGACATCTGTATCTATGACTTGAAAATAATAGTGATTCATAGCAAGTAAATGACATAAATTGTGAAATATTATTGATGTTCTTTCTTTGAAGATATTGTTGATGTCTTACCATGTGATGAATTATAACTGTGTATATTGACATCTATATATAACTTGAAAATAGTAGTGATTCATAACAAGTAAATGACATAAATTGAGAAGGATCCTAATGCCCTACCTTAAGCATGTTTCGACCAAAAAAGAAAAATAAGAGAAGGCAAGGTTACAAAGAAGATGGTTAGGCATGAAAATCACAATGTAATTGAAAAAAAATATCTTGTGACTAGTATGAAAATTTAAGCCAGAGGACTTTCAGCTCCACCTTTTAGCATTGTATTCTAGAAAGAAAATGAAATTATATGAAAAAAAAAACAATTCCCTCTCTTAAAAAGAATTTGACCGAAATGGTATAAACAAGCCAAATTAAAAACAACATGAAAATTGAATACAAAAACATATCTTTATGATGAGTAAGTGTGAAAGGAAATGATATTTTGATGATAAGAGAACACATAAAATGAAATTGTTATACCATGTTGCTATGAATTAAAATTTGATTTTTCTGATGTATAGTTAACTAAAACTCCTTGTGGAAATTGAACTATGTATAAAGAGTACTCTTATTGATATATGAGAAGTTATGGGGTCTATATAGCAGCAAGGAGGTACTGTTAGAGCACAAAAATTAGGTAGGTGTATTGATTTATTAGTATGTGATTTTCACCTTTATTTCATTTTATTAAATTTATAATGTACATCTTTAATAATGTGTTGTTATACAATTATTGTTAATTGAATACTTGTGAGTAAGAAATAATATTGTAATTAGCTTCAACTAATGACATCCATAATTGGATATTCAGGAATAGATAATGAAGTGACCTTGGCTAACAGGATCTATGTTAGGATAATCAAGAATGAATGATGAGATTAGCTTAACTAATGATATCCATGATAGGATAATTGGGAATGAATGATGAGATTAGCTTCGGCTAGTAGTATCCTTGTTAGGATAACCAGATTCCATTTTAGGATAACTGAGAATGAATGATGAGATTAGCTTCGTCTAATGGTATCCATATTAGGATAATCAAGAATGAATGATGAGATTAGCTTTGACTAATGGTGTCCATGCTAGGATAACCAAGAATAAATATTATGAATAGCCTCAGTCAATAGTATTCATCGTTAAAATGAACGAACAATTGTAATAAATTATTAAAGAATAACGATACCATAATTGATTGATCAGGAATCGTATATAAGAGATTATATTAGTTGATAATAATTAGAGATGAATAATTTATGATAAGGAATTCTTCATATGTTAATTTCTGAACTTTAATAAATAAAATTGATTAGGACTTTGATTGTTAGAAGCAAATGAATTGAATAAAATAATAAGAATTATTGTTGAATGATAATGTGAAGTAATGTGTTTAAAATAGACATTGGTAAGAAATAGTTAATGCAAACTTATTTTGTTAAACATTAATTTAACCATGATTATATACTTTGTTACCTCAATTGTATTATATTTAATGTTTATAAACTTACATCAAGTTTAAATTATAACATGATTATTGTGTTTATAAATCTAGTAGTATGCACTTTTGTAAGACTCGTATAAACAAAGTAGTAGTAAGAATAAATATCTTATAGTTTGTAAAACTTTATGATATAGATACTCGAATAATATTGTATGTAAATTATGATGTGTTGTGATCTTAAGAACATAATATGTGTGTGTGTCTCTTTCTTTAAAGTAATTTTGATACACCTGACATGAATATAAACCATACAAATGTTTAGAGATGCCTTGTTGTTGATATGATAGTTGTTATAAAACAATTCACATTTATAGAAACTTAGATGATAAACTTGAATAACATGGTCACATAATTAGAGTGAAGTTAAGTGACATGTTAAAAATAGAAATTAAGAGTTGTTATGGAATAAAACCTATATTTAAGGGACAATTGTATAAAAAAATACCCTTATTTCTATCCATTATGAATGAGAGAAATACTGCAAGTATTTAGGTCATTACAAATGTCACACCCTAGAAACTAGGAGTCAACAAGCCTGTATCATCTAGTATTCAATCTTAGATAATACGAAGGCTAACTTTACAAAGTTTACTAAAAACAAAAAATGCTAAACTAAAAGGTTATAAATATATGCAATTCATAAACAATCACATAACAACTCCAGGTCTTAAACATTATAAAAATCCTACTAAAGATAAATAACAAAATAAAAAACTTATTACAAGTCCCTAAAATTATTAATAATAAATGTCTAATAACAAGTCAAAATATATTTTTTATTAAACAAAAATTATTAAGCTCAGTTAACTTAAACTAACAATGTAAACTACATAGCTTAAAACTTACTAACACCTCTACTTTAATCCTCTACCTATCTAGAGAGGAAAATAAAAGGGAGGGGGGGTTTGGTTGGTAAGCTTATCATAACTTAGCAAGTAAAGCGCCACACATGCTACCAAGCCAAGCACAAGTGACATATACACACCACAACTTAGCAAGTAAAGCTCTACACACGCTAACAAGCCAAGCACAAGTGACACACAGACATATTTGCATTGAAAATAATAAAACAACAACTTAAAATAATTCAAAAAAATATTAATAATTAATAGTTCATAAAATATGTTATAAAACAAGTCATCAATACATGACGTGACATTCAATTCCATAAACATAACTTTACTCTCAAGTCAAATTTCTACAACCATATTATACATGTGAGCACACATTATTTGACTATTCTTGACTAACTATTGTAGCCTGTTGGTAAGGTCCATTAACAATTATTATAACTCACTGATGAGCCATTAGAACTAGTTATAGTTTTGACAACCTCACTCACCAGGAGTCATTACTTCATTCGTTGCAATATGAGAGCCATTATGCAACCATTTATAAATCCAATGCAAAACACTTTCTTTTATAAATCAGTTTAGAAAACATTCTTACAAAGATTTTTTATCATGTATTCATAACCATCATATATAAGCAAATCAATTTGAATATAACAAGTGTTTTATCTTCTTTTAAAGAATATAATACAATGGTACATAAAAAATACACAATAAAAAAAATTTATTCTATTTAAAAATAATGGTGTGTGAAGATTTACTTATCTCTCTTGCTTAAATAACCAAAGTTCGAAATCTCAACTCAGACAACTTATTCACAAGCATATAACTCATTAAAGTCCTCCCGATACTTAATTATAATAACCTATCTACCTAGTAATTTGACCATAACTCCTATAAAATTCAGAATTCAATTGCGCTTTTTGGATTGTAAACTAGTTTGAATTACCTCATGATTCACCTAGTGATTCTTTTTACAAAATTTATAATAAGCTCTAAAATCACTATCGAACACTACTATCAGATAATTTACACATCCTTTACTATTTCACCATAAATATCTTTATAAAAGTTGGATTAATTGAACTTTTATGGTGTTAGAAAATAGACAAAATAAGCTTTTCCTACATATAAAATTTTGATTAAAAATTGAATATGCTCAATATAGTTTTTGGTTCGAATAGAAGCCTCTATCAAATACTTGAACTGACAACTTCTCACTTTTATACCTAATTATTAAATTAATACTTTCATACTATTAAACACTCTTAATCCATCTTACTATATTATAGAATCTACCATCTTCATTATATTTAATCATTCATATAAATACCATTTAAATTTCTTAACTTTATAAACATTTCATATAGAAAAAAAAACCTTAATCAATTCAAAACATTTCTAAATAAAAAGGGTTCATATTTCTTACCTTGAAACCAAGAAAATAGAATGAAACTTCAATCCTTAAACATCAATCCTCTCCACGTATTTTCTCTGCACCTATAACAAGTGACTCTCAAGAGTTATTTTCTTTAAACCATCATGAAGTCTGTAAAACTAGGATGAATACACTATAAAGTTTCTTTTTTTTTATATGGATATAGAATTCAAGAGGTTTTTTTTTCTTCTACTTAGTCAAAAATAAAATTATATATAAATTTTGTGCATAGCCCAAAATATTTGGGTTAGGGTATTACAATTAATTTCAATGAGCTACAGGATCCCGTAACTTAAACGGGCACAAAACTTGGGCTAAAATTGTTAGCAGTGTGCTATGGAACATACAATAAGAACATTCGACTTTATAAGAAAAACTAACCTTGTAAGCTCTCCATGCACCACTTAGCGAATTATTAAAGTCCATAAAAATCTTGATGAAAAGAAAACAAGAGGGGGATATCCAGATTACAGGAAGGTGCTGGTGGTGGTGGGGGCAAAGAAACTGGAGATTATTTAGAGTTTCAGTGGGGTTGGTGGGCATGAGTGGGTTCAGCACTGATGGCCTCGATGAATCATTGCCAAGGCAACATGGCATGTCCCATCACGGAAAAAAAGAATAAAAAAGAGTCCCTCTTCTGCAGCGTCTGTTTTTTCCTTCTTGTAAGGGGCCCACACTCTTTAACTGTTGTGGAAGTTTTTACAGTTGGTTTTGCTTACCCAGTTTGTATAAGGTTTTCGGACACAAATTTCTATTTTGGGGCATGCTTTCATAATGAGTGGAACTTTTTCAATCGAAGGGGCAAGATCACTCCCACCCATCTTTAACTGAAAATACTAATTGAATTGGTACAGAGAAAATATTTATTAAGTCTGGATTTTATATTAGAATATATATCTATATTTTATTAATCTCTTTTGCTGCTACTATATCACAAAATTCGCCTACAATATCGATGAATCTATGACGAATTTGCTCGACAGCATTATTTGAGTACTTTAATTTTTTGAAACAAGTTGAGAAAGAAAACCACAAATTTCAGTGTAATTTGTGTGCCAATAACGAACTGACACTTCTATGGTGGTTTGACGTTTTTCTAGATTGAGGTGAAGTCAGTGGGGGGTTTTGTATTAGCTCAAGTTCAATTAATTAATGCATGAAAAACTGTGCACGAGTGGAACAGCATATCATGTCTCTTATCGTGCCTAATTTTCCATTTGTGCTAGTAATTTTGTTTTCTCGTGATCCGATACGTCAATTATACACGTCATCCTCATAATAATAATAATAATATTTTTAATTATTGTGTCAATCAAAAATATTTTATTACACTTGTAGAAACAAAAAAAATTTACCAAATTTTATTTTTAAATGAAAGATAAAATAAAATTAAAATAAATAACATGAAAAATAAATAAATCTTCATATATTTCTTTGATAATAAAAGGTTGATACTTGAAATGAGATATTCAAGATATTGTCATAAATACAAGATCTCATCAATATAGATCAACCAATAAAATCATACCATGTGGTAATGGAAAAGGACTTGAGAGCCTACATATTTCTATAAATAGATGGCTTTAACCTAGAGAAAAGAAAAAAAAAGAATTCTTGTACATATAAATTTTCTTTAAGACAAGCTCTTCAAATAAGAAATCTCTCTCAAAAGTTCCCAACCTCCTTCATCTATACTTGAAGTCTATAAAGAACGAAGCTCTGTTTGATCAAGTTTAAACACCCCGTAAAAATTATTCAACAACACTTTGAAGAAAATTCAAAGGTACTATTCAAAGTATAAAATCACCAAATCTCACTTCACCATACATGTTTATATTCGAGCTCTTGCAAAGCATAAATTTTGGCTTGATTTCACAAATAAATCAAATCACCAAATATCAAATCCAAGGGAATAATAAGAGAATTGTCCTATTCTTTTGAAATAATATTTTAGATAGAGATTGCACCCGGCCATATATTTAATAAAACCATACATTTATATACATGTGTTTGTTTAATTTCAAGTGCTTAAAATTATATCTACAACACTCTTGACGTTTTATATTTAGAGTAATATGAGATTAATACGAGGATGTAGCTTTAACATCATCAAGAAAAAAATTTAATTAAAATATAAGCTCATCTAAATTTTTCTCTTCAGTTAATATCAAATAAAAAAGATGTGACCCTCATATCCCATTGTCTAGATTGTCAAAAGGATGTTTGATTAATTAATTATTATAGCCGCATTAATTTTAGAATCAGAAACTTTTAAGTGTAATATTTAGTGGAACTGAACTTTGAAGCTTTTGTGTGTTTTTGATATTGTGATATATTTTCCGGTTCGGGTTTAAAAAAGTAACTTTATAAAAAAAAAGAGTACAACAAAATTATAAACATATCTAAAGGAGATAATTATCTTAAATACATGATCCCTAATTAAGTTAGATAAGTGAACGCAATTTGGATACAAAATTATATTACAAAAAAATATTCATTCTCTTAATTACATCGATTAGGCAAAGGCTTGGTGTTGCAAAGTACTTGAAAATTTGTTTTATATTAGGCATAATTAGCTTCACACTCAATGATAATTTAGTATTATATTCTACTGATGCAACCATATTATTTGATAGTTTCACCCACATTTAACTAGTGTTTTGCCTATGTTTTATATATAAAATGCATTGATATTATTTTTTTAATGTTTTGAAGGCACTTTTGGATGAAAGATGCAAAAAGGAGTAAATTAGAGGTAATTGGCAGATTTGACGTTCAGTCGATGTTTTGTGCAGAGCGTGAGTTCTAAAGATCGAAATGAAGTGATTCCAGTGGCACTAAAAAGCTAACATCCATACCTTTCTGTAAATGTAATGCAAGAAAAATAAAAAGAGAAATATCATGGAAATCACATCCTGCAAAGTCAAATCTTGCATTCTGCCAGTGTTGACTTTTGTCCATTCAAAATTTAATATCTGGAGCTACAGAAGTCCAATTGATGCAAACTCAATTTTATTGGATTCCTGACTTAAAGACCTATCAACACTCCAAATTTCAGCCAAAACAGATGTCATATGAGGGAGATATGATTTTTCAAAGATGACAACTGAATTCTGCCAACAAACAGGTTTCGTGAAGAAACAAGTCCAAACTACATTCCGAAGCATCTAAACCGATATCCAAGTTTTTATATCAGCAATTTAGCTCCTCTAAGTCAGAGCTTGAAGATTTCATGCAAGACTATTTCTCCTTTTAGGAAAAATAGTTATTGAAGTACTTAAATGTAAACTGTCGACTCAAGGAAGGACTATTTTGTAAAATAGAGACTAGGGTTTCTTAGCATATAAAAAGAAAGAGAGAAGGAGGCAGCAACCAGCAGAAAAGAGGGAGAGCAGAAGGAGGCAGCAGTCAACAGAGAATAAACACACATTCTCTCCTCTACAAACCCAAAAATCATGCTCTTTTCATTCTTTAGAAGTAGTAGTTCAATAGTTATGCAAAACTAAGCTCTTTTCTTGGTTCCACGGACACAACAAACCTTCGGATTTCAAGAACCGTGAGATTTATTCTTCCTTTTATTTTTAGTTTATGTTATGAATGAGTATGATTGTTTTCCTATGCATATTTCCTATGATTGTTGTTGATGATTGCTAGAGCGGACTCTAAGTTATTGTTGTGAACAATCTATTGCTAAGTTTAATATCAAAACCGGAGTTGTGATATATGAACTTGTGAAGCAACTAAGCTTAATAATTATGGCGGAACTACGTTATTGAACTTAGGGAGAACATTTGAACAAAGTGACACAAGCTGCGGACAACTTGTATGTTAATCTTGATGAAATTATCTAGTTCTTAAAGCTACCATTAAATTGAATCATTAGTGTGGACACTTTGATTGTTTGTTGGTTAGGATTAGTTATACGGCGGATCCGTTAATTAATCAACGTTAAGAAAATATAAAATTTTAGAACATAAACTGCAATTTTCGTTTCAAGGATCGGTTCTAATTTCCGTTGGTGGATGTGTGCTTGCGACCAAGATTTGTTTTCTTGATAAGTTTCGGTTTTAATTGATTTTATTTGCTAGTTTAATTGCTACCATAGTTTAGAAAATCACAAACCAAACCCCCCCAATTACATAACGTACAACATAAAAATCTGACTTGAAACTTTCTCGTGGGATCGACCCCTTGCTTGCTCTATATTATCTTGTGTGTTGTGTTTGAAGCTAGGGTAATTAATTTGTACGACCGCGACATCGCAACATCTACATATGTGTGTTCATAATCCTCATTTATCAAACAATTTATCTCTTATTATACCGTTATCTTTGTAAATCGATGCCACAATATCTAATTTTGTGAACGTACTAAGGTCGTCTCTAGCCTAAACCACACTTTTATTCTATTACCAATCATTTGGATTTTTCTGACTTACTATAATAGTCCTAATTTCCAGGAAAACACACAATAGGTAAATGAAAATTTCATTAATTTTTTTAAACAAGTTCCACTGAAATTTTCAAAAATTTCAGTGGAGTTATCGACAGAATCATAATACACTTTCAATTTCATTTCACAGCTCGATCCATTCATCTTGGATCCTAACCTAACTCATGCTCATCAATACAATACACCTTATTCAATAACATCACACAATTCAAGTTCACAAAATAATAACGCATAATTCATTATTACATAATATCATCACATGAATATATGTTGCATAATATCATATAATGTAATTCAAGTGAAGAATTCAATTTCAACTATAAATATGCATGGTTAAACAAGTACTTAGAATTACATACATTAGATTAAAGTCATATATCCAAATTTATGGGTCAATATTATATTTCAAGTTTTAGGAGATAAGTCTCTTAATTTACAAAATAATTACATGTCCAAAAGCAAAAGGTGACTAAACTAATATCACTCCTGATGTGACCCCGATAGACCTGAAAATAAAAATTAACATATTCATATAAATAAAAAGTAGTAACAAACAATAACAACAACAAGGAATAATTTCCATGACATTTCTTTGATAAATAAATTTAGGTATAAACCTCTTTTACAACATATATTTTCCATCTATTACCAATATCCATCTAATATCCTAAATTATTTTTCGAGAATAATTTCATCTTGGAAATCTCAACTCAACTCAATGGTTTTGAACACCATCTCCTTATGAATTAATTCTCACTTGATACCAAGATATTCCCCTCTTGGTATCTTTAGCTTATCCTATTCTTTCAAAATAACTAATCAATGTTTTCTTTCCCATTCTCCAAAAGGTAATTGTTGATACTAATAAATCTCATTAATATCATTAGTATCCCAATACCGGGTTAGACTAATCAATTTCATTCAAGTGCCGATGCCAATACAACCTATTGATATCATTAATTATCCCTACCTTTAAATAGTTAATTAATTCTTATCCTTATCTGGTTTATTATTAAAGTTGCCAATATTAAGAACCCTTGATATCATTAGCTTCATTACCCAGGAGCAGCTAATCACACTAGAAATGATTGTCGATACCAATGCAGTCCATTGATATCATTAATTATTCATACCTTGAAATAGTTAATCAACTTATCTTTTTCCTTAACCAGGATTAACCATGCCGATGTTAGTAATCTTTACTGACATCATTAATCACCTAATTACTTGGGATTGATTAATCAATTTTAAGAAATGTCAACACCAATGGAACCCCATTGATACCATTATCTATCTAAACCTAGATAGCTAATCAATGTCATCTCAAACTACCATTCGTATAGATCCCTTTTTATTTTTGTTATTAACATCATATATATAGACTACCAAGTTCAAAGCATTAACATACCGAACAATTTAAAATATTAGAAAATAGAAAGCATAGGTGTTAGGCACCTACCTGCTGTAAAAGATTGATTGGTCGTCCTGAGCTGCTATTTGGGTCATGTGGCTTCTCTTGCATTAACAAGTATACCATGTCATTACTCATGAGCGTGTATTTCTTTTAAATCCAAAATCTATACAAATTTCTCTTTAATCATCTCATTCATTATTACCATTTTTTCTTAAATTTACATCTTATGTTCCCATTAAATTCTTTTCCTTAAGTTCTTAAATAAAAATGCTAACAAATATAACAATCAGCATAATTCCTCATTCGAACACTATTTTGGGTTTCATCCATAACTAACATTATATAGTTCCATTTAAGGTGTGACTTAATCTCTTGAAAAGCTAAGACATAGGGCTATATGTCCATTGAAGGGAGAAGAACCCAGTTCTACTCCTAAAGCCCTCAAAATTACCCATTATTAAGGAGATGACCATTTGTCTAGTAGGGTTTGTCCCGACCCTCTCTAAGTTATTAGCCCATAGATGGAGTTCCAAAACTCCACATTATGCAAGGTTAACTTCCTTGGATAGATAACATCCAAGGCTATAATTTCTATGAAAGACTTAGTCCAAATTCCCTCATTGTCATGCTTAAATTCCCTTTGGAAGATCAAGAGATGAAACTGTCTAGTTTCGTCGATAAATTTCATAACATTCACACATTACCAATTTAACTTATCTTTATTCAAAATAAATTTCTTGCCATGTTATACACACTATAATGTTGCCAAAGACACATTCTAAGAACTAGTTTATCCAATATCATCATTTTGCAACTTATCACAATTGTTGACAATTCTCCCAATTTCATTAACTTATCAATCAACACTTTTCTCAACCCTTTCTAACACCTTCATTGTTATTCATTTATACATTCTCATCATTTCATGTAACTCCCGAGTAAATTCATGTATTTTGATTTACATTTATTTTAAAAAAGGGGGGGATAAATAATTAAATAAATAATAATAATAATAATAGAAATAATAGAAATTAATGGAGTAGAAATTATTATCTAAGGAGGTTAAACATTAGACAAGGATGAAATTGAATAAGTCAAACTTTTGGGCCAAATGGTTTTAAAACAAAACAAGGAAGTCCTTAAATGAAAAGGGGGGAAAACTTGTAAATATTTAAAGAAGTGGGGAGTGGGAAATTAGCCATGTTGGCCGACCATGTTAGGGCTTGAGAGGGAGAAGAAATTGAGTGAAAATTTATCAAAGTTCATTCAAAACAATTCACAAAAGATGAAGAAGATAGAACTAGTGACATTGTTGATTGATAATTAAATGAGTTATGTGGTAATGTTGATGATGAATAAATTATATTAGTGATATATTAGTGATGAGTTAATATTTTTGATTGATAATTAAATGAGTTATGTGGTAATGTTGATGATGAGGAAATTATATTAGTGATGAGTTAATATTGTTGTTTGATAATTAAATGAATTATGTGGTAATGTTAATGATGAAGAAATTATATTAGTGATGAATTGATATTGTTGATTGATAATTAAATGAGTTATGTAGTAAATATTAGTGATGAATTAATATTATTGTTTGATAATTAAATGAATTATGTGGTAAGGTGTTGATGAAGTAATTAAATTAGTAATGAGTTGTTATTGTTGGTTTGATAATTAAATTGGTTTTGTGGTGGTGTTGTTGACGAAATAATTAAATTGATAACAAGTTGATTTTGTTAATATAGAATTAAATTGGTGATGTGGTGACATTATTGATGTAATAATTTAATTGGTAACGAATGGAACCTGCAGGAGTGGGCGAGACTACAGGAACCACTTAGCAGACAGGTTCAGCTAGCAGGACGCAAACACCAAGTAGGTGCTTAATACTTTGAATATGTTTTTCTAAACTTTAGATATTTAAATTATCTCCTCAATCAATGAAATTTTATGCGTTATGCTGATAGATTTTTCCATTATAATTTATTCTGTGAATGGGCGACTGGTAGACCAGTTATCGTGGTATAGAGCTGGTGCCCTGTGAATGGGCGGCTGGTGGTCCAGTTGTACTAGTTTGGAAGTGGCGCTCTATGGTGTGGATAATTTTAGATTTTAGATTATTGATTTGTGACTAATACCTGAGAGATGGGTAGTAAATTTAGAAATTTCTTTGTGAGTAACTAATATATATATAAATGCAAAATGTAAATGCTCTAATTGACCATGGTTTTCTTTTAAATCATTGTGTAGGTTCATCTCAATATCGCGCATCCTAGTAGCCTTAGAGTGTACTCCTAGTACTAATAGATCTTTTGGACATGTAAATTAATAATAATAATATTACCTCCTGTATATTTTGAAGATTATTTTGTTGTGTATGTATGAACTTAAATGGACTAGCTTCTTCAACTTGTACTCTATTGTGTAATTATTTTCTAATTATAATGGTGATGTGTGTGTGTGTGTGTGTAAGCACATAGTTAATATCATTTGTTTAATAATAATACTTAAAAGATTAAATATGATTGAAGGAAGTATATTAAATTTATAATCTATGATTTTGTGTATAATTGTTAAGATAATTGTCTTCATTTTAGTTAACATGATTATTCTTTGAATTGATACGTTAGAAAATATGAAATATTGTTAATTGAGAAATGTAATAGTAAAATAAAAATACTGAATTGTGAAAATGGTTTATTAGGGACTAGTGTTGATATTGTCGATAACTTGAAATAGGCTAAATTAGGGAAAACCTTGTTGAAATTTTTATTAAAAACAATTTGATAAAAACATCAATGGAAACTTAACAAATATTGCAAGAACTTGTTAAATGGATGTTGAGACACCTTACTAAGGAGTAATCTAGGTTTCAAGTGCTAATAGATCAATGATTCCCACCTCTTCTTCCTTTTTAGCTACTGCCACCCCTTCCCTCTCACTATCTCCAAAAAATTTTTTTAAGAACACTTTAAATCTAAGTGATTTTGTTGCTCAAATCCTTGAGTATCACTAACTTTTTTTCTCTTGTTTTTCTCTAGGTTTCTTAAGGATTTTTCAAGTAAAAATGGACTTTTCTCCTTTCTTCCCTCTCAATTCTCCCCATAACCGGCTGCACCCAATTCTTTTATAGGCAAAATTATCAAAATCCCATTATGTCCTTTCAAATAGTAACTTTTATAGTTATCAGGTATTATTTCACCCATCCCGGTATATTTTTAATATCAATTTTCAATAGGCGATATTGAAATTCATTAATTTATACCCAAGTACCTTTCTTTCCTCATAAACATTTCCTTTAAAATTTAATTCACATTTTAAATGTTTTTTTATTTTTCATGCATTTTTGCACTTTTATATTTAAAAATTTGTTCGCCAACCATTTTTCTAAATTTCAAAGGTCCATATCCATTATTTTACTGCAAGCATCAAATCCTCAATTTTTTGTATTTTATTTGCTTAATTTCCTTATACATTTCTTTTAGAAATTTTATAGAACTCTTGAGTTGTACCGGGTTTACATTTCTTAATCAAATATTTATAAAAATGATTTTAGATCAATTTTCATTTCCTTACCTTTTACGTATACATATATTTGTGTCCATTTATCAAATTTCACACATCATTCATTTTATTTCCTTCACTCAATTTAGAACATTTCTCTAATTTTATGTTGAATTTATACCCAAGATTTACACTTGCCCATTAATCAAAGCATTAATCTCATTATCCAGGGAATTAGTTTTTCCAATCACCCATTAGTTAGGGCACTAATCCCATTATCCAACAAATTAGTTTCATCAATTTCCTATTTACCAGGGCACCAATCCCATTCACTAGGAAATTAATTCCTCTAATCTCCCATTAGCCAAGGCACTAACTCCATTAATCAGAGTCTCTCAAATTGCTTATCAATCAAGGTACTAATTCCATTAACCAGAGTCTCTCAAATTATCCATTAATCAAGGTACTAATTCCACTGTCTAGATTGCCAAAAGGATGTTTTATTAATTACTTGTTATAACCACATTAATTTTAGAATCAGAAATTTTTAAGTGTAATATTTAGTGGAACTTAACTTTGAAGCTTTTATATGTATTTGGTATTGTGGTATTTTTTGCAGTTCAGGTTTAAAAAAGTAGTTTTAAGAAAAATATTTCTAGTTACAGGTTTAAAAAAGTAGTTTTAAGAAAATATGCTTAAAAAAATATTTGTTTTGATAAAACTATTGTGAGATGAATTTTTACATGCAAAATAAATGAAAAGCAAATCTTCATGAATGAAAATCAAATTATTTTAACTTCTACAAAATCAATGTTTAAAACACAATTATGTGTGAGATCCAATACAAAAAACGAAAGCTATTTGACTATTCAAATTTTTATTTTTTTATGGTTAAAAGAAAAACAAAAACTACAACAATAGAAACGTGGTCGTGTGTGTTACTTTTCCCTATATTTCCAACGTAGATTAAGATACAATTAAAGAAGACTAAACTAATATTCATATAATTAACTAGTTTCCTTTAAGGTGTTGAACACCTACATGATGTTTGCGCTTGCAATCTAGTCCCCTACTACTGATTATGTCCCACAACCTCTCCTCATAGAACCAATACATTATTTGTCATTCATCTACAATTAAGGTTAGTTTCATTCTACATATAAATCCTAAATTCTCACTTTATTCGCATTGAAAATTCCATATTCTAGTCATGTATAAATGTCCATTTCTTTTTCTTTCATTCCTTTTCACTTTCAATCGGCATAACTTTAGATAATTTACTTATTACTTAATCTAATCAAATCCAATTCTTTTACAACTGGTTGGCCGGATTTCATGTCCATAAAGGGTAAAATTCTTTTTTTATTTCTTCATAACTAATCTATTTTTAACTCTCGGATATATCAACCAAATTAGTTTAAACATACCTTTCCACGTTAATAAGTTCAAAATTTTAAAATCTTCCTTTATTTAGCAAGCATTGGCCAAAACTATGGAAATAAAAAATGGGAGGATTTTTATCCTTATGAAATTTCCTACCATTATATCCATCCATTTACATTCATATAACTATAATGCCATACAATTCTAAACAATTACATCAAAATCTCTAATCTCTCAATTTCTTTCCTTTTGGCTAAAATCTATAAGTAGTGAGAGAGGGATTTTTATCCCTTGTATTCTTGGAATTAAATCATTAACCAACCATATTTCATATTTACAAACAGTAATCAAACACAATCAAACACAATGACAACCATTCATCAATCAAACAACACAATTTAATTCTCGCATAACTTTAAAATTTTCAATTCATTAACAAAACTACAAATTCATTGTAATTAATATTTTTGGATGTATTTCTTACTTTAATTTGATGATAACTAAGTAATGGATGTAAGAGAACCAAAGCTCCCTTCACTTTCCCTCTCCTTCCCTTTCCAAAACCCTAGCCCTTAAGTTTTCTTCAAAATAACCAACAAAAAGACTTAATTTCCTGTTTTTAGTACTTGTCTATCCCTTACTCACTCTAATTTTGCTTTTTTTTTTTTTATGGATATAACAAGAAATAAGAAGAAAAAAACCAACAATTTCTCCCCTCTTTATGTAGAAAATTATTATCCAAAAAGAGAAAAAAAAGAGCATATGTGTCCATGGAGAAACCTTTAAAAATACTCTATCTCCAATACTAAACTCAAGGGGTCTCCTCTTATTATCTACATAGCTCTTTTTCCTACCATGGGCAGCTTTCATTCTATCTTTTATTGTCTTTATCTTTTTTGAAGTAACCTGTACGAACTCTAGCCCAATTAGCTTTCTATCCCTTACTTCTTCCTAACACTACTAACATCCATATAAAGCTTCATAAGGAGTCATTCCTATTGTAGCTTGGTAATTGTTTTTGTAGGTGAACTCTACTAAGGGAAGGTGATCCACCTAATTACCACCAAATTCCAATATACACCTTCTTAGCAATATTTGAATTGTTCTCTTAGATTGTCCATTATTCTGGGATGCAAAGTTATGCTCAAATTCAACTTTGTTCCTATAGCATATTAAGCACTTGGCCATAAACAAGAGGTAAACTTAGGGTTTCGCTCTAAAACAATTGACATGAGTACCCTATGTAACCTCACTATTTCATTCATATACAACTTTGCCAATTTATTAATTGAGTCCATCATCTCCATTGAGAAGAAAAACACAAATTTAGTCAATCGATCTATAATGACCCAAATAGCATCATTGCCCCTTCTCCCTCTATGTAATACTGACACGAAATCCTTAGTGATATTTTTCCACTTCCATTCAGGTATTAGTAGTGGTTGTAATGGCATTACTGGTTTCTTGTGTTCTTTTTTTACCTACTAGCACACTCCATACTTGGCCACGTACTCAGCTACTTCTCTTTTCATATTTGACCACCAATAAAACTCTTTTAAATCGCGGTATATCTTAGTACTCCAAAGGTGTGTCGCGAGTCTCGACTCATGAGCTTCCTGTAGTACTTCAATTTTCAATGCCTTGTCTCTCGGTAAGTACATTTGCTTTCCAAATACTATCATTCCATCCTTCAAGATCTGAAAAGGACTTTCAATTATTGACTTAACTTTGTCTCTTATCTTACCAACTTCAATATCTTTTTGTTGAACTTTTAGCACTCTATCCCTAAGTACTGACCTCACTCTTAACTAAGCTGATAAGGAGTCCTTATGGCCAATTTCTATTTTGGCATCAATCTTTCTTAGCTCCAGTAATTCCCTTCCATCCCAATCATCCCTCTACGCATCCATTGCCTTGTTTTTACGACCTAGGGCACCCATAAAAACATTTTCCCTCATTGAACAATACTCTATTATATAATCATAATCCTTGATCAATTCCACCTAGCATCTTTGCTACATATTCAATTCCTTGTATGTCATCAGACACCTCAAACTCTTATGATCCATAAAAATCTAACTCGAGATCTATATAAAAATTATCTTCATACCTTTAGAGCAAACACTACAATGACTAATTTTAAATCATGTACTGGAAATTTAACCTCATGAGTTTTTAATTGTCTTATGGCATAAGCACTCACCTTACCGTGTTGCATCAATACCCAATAGAAACTCTTTTTTGATGCATCACTATAGACCACCAACCCTTCAGTTTCTAAAGTGAGTATCAACATCGATGCAAGTGTGTTCCATCTTTTCAACTATTGGAAGCACTTTTCACACTCTTTTGTCTATTCATATTGTCTCTTTTCAAGTTAGTTATGTCATTAGAATAGCTTTAGTAGAGAATCCTTAAATAAACCTTTTGTAATATCCCTCTAACCCAAAGAAATTATGAGTTTTAGTCACATTTGTTGGTCTTTCCCATTTCAACACTGCCTCAACCTTTTTAGGGTCCATAAATATTCCTTCAGGTGATATAACATGTCCTAGAAAAAACACTTCCTTTAGCCAAAACTCACACTTACTCAGCATGACATACAATTGATGATTCCTTAAAGTCAATAACACTTGCCTCAAATGTTGTTTATACTCCAAGTAAAAACTAGAATAGACTAAGATATCATCTATGAACACCACCACAAACTTATCCAAGTAGATTGGAAAACCCAATTCATTAAATCCATAAACATTGTTGATGCATTTGTGAATCAAAATTGTATTACTAGGAACTCATAATGCCTATAATAAGTTCCAAATGCGGTTTTTTCCATATTCAACTCCTTTATTCTTAATTGATAGTATCCTGATCTTAGGTTTATCTTTGAAAGCACCTTAACTCCCTTAAGTTGATCAAACAAATCATTTTTCCATGTAAATCATTTTTCCATGTAAATGTATATTTATTTTTCATCGTTATCTTATTTAATTGTTTATAATCTATACATAGTCTAAGATTTCCATCCTTCTTCTTCCCAATTACTACTGGAGCTTCCTAGGGCGAATTACTTGAACAAATGAATCCTTTATCCAATAATTCCTATAGTTGAATCTTCAACTCAACCAATTAACAAGGTGTCATCCTCTTCAAGCGTTATCCTCTACTTCTCTCTCTAATGAAACTCTCGATAACTCATTTGAGAATATGTCTAGAAATTCTCTCATTATGGTAATATTCGATAATTGAAAATCTTCCTTTTTGTCTCTAAAACACGAGCAAGGTAGGTTTCACACCCTTTCTTTATCATCTTTCTAGCGGTCATAACTGAGATAATACAATTTAGAATAACATTCATATTTCTTCTAAATATCACTCTCCTACCATCCGGTTCTTGGAGAGTTATTGTTTTTGCAAAATAGTCTATTTAAGCCCTATACCCACCCAACCAATCCATACCTAGGATGACATCAAAGTCATGTAACTCCAATGGTAATAGGTTTACTCTCATCTCACACCTATTAATATCAACCTTGATCCCCTTATATACATGATCGATATTCGCATTTTCACTTAATAGAGTACTTATAACAAACCCTTTTTTTATCCAACATGGATTTTTACCCAGTTTCCCCATAAATTTATTTATAATAAAGGAATGCGGAGCCTTAGGATCAAATAATATATGTACATATAAAAAATTTAACTTTAATGTATCTGGCACCACATCAAGGCCTTCCCTGGTCTCCTCTTGTGTTACATAAAACACCTTTCTTGAGTCTTATCATTCTAAACACGAGACCAACCTCTACTACCACTAGCCTCTAACTGTGCCCGTCTGCCTGGTCTATCCACAATGGCAGACTCCTACAAGCTTTGAGCCTACTATTGCTAATTCTTAATAAACTTAGTTCTGTGGGGGCAATTTCTCTGAAAATGACCCTAACTTCCACAATAATAACACCTTCGACCTAAATATGAGCAATCTCGCCATATATGTTCCCCCTATAAATGTAACACCATCCTAGCGATGCAGAAAAATCTCTCGGATACCTCTGCCTATATTAGGCACACGGAGGGTAAATGATCATCTTCTGCTTTGAAGATTCTCTAGTAAAACTACCTCTCAGGTTCGATTGCCCTATAGTCCACCCCACCTTAGTACTTTGAGTAGATATTATTGTTGTTCCTCCCCCTTTCTTGAACTGACTAAACTTCTCCTTATTCTTTTTTTTTAGAGATGGTTTTCCTGGAGAATTATTTATGTTCTTTTGTTTGCCCAAACTAAGATGGCCTTACTAGCCTCCCTCATACATGCCTGTACGACCTCAACAACCTCAATGAGATCTCTAGTTGTTTCAAACTTCAATGCAATCAATCATTGCCTCAATTCTTAGCGCAACCCATCTCATAGTCTCTCAATCATATGTAGTTCACTAGGAACATAATGTAAGGTGAACATGGAAAGGTCATGGAACGTCCTCTCATAATCCAGTAATTATATGTCTCCCAACATTAAGGCTAAAAATTCCTACTCTTTTACCTTGCAGTGATACAATGAATAAAATTGGTGCTCAAGTTACACCTTAAAATAGATTTATGACCATGTCTCCTCAACCTCACTATATCCTACCAAGACCGTGCCCTATCAGAAAGCAAATGGGTGGCATAGTTCACCCACAAATCCTTCGTTACATGTATTTGATCCAAAATGTATTTGACTATATGAAGCCACCTAACCGCTATCACTGCATTCGGTTCACTCAAAAAGGGTTCACACCCTAACTCCTTCATATTTTTTACAATACACACCAATGTGACTACCAGAGTTACTGGAGCTATCGTGGTTGGTGTACTGGGTATTGCCTCAATCACTACCCTCACTATTTAAGCTATGAATACTAGGTCAATATGTAATATAAGAACTATTATAGGTACTACCACTGTAACTGAGGGTACGACTCTCCATCTCTGTTGACTCGACTCACTAGGCTATAACACTCCAACATACCTCAAATCAGCATCACCCCGAAGTCCAAATGACTCCCTCAATCTTAACTAATGAGGCATTAATGGCATGTAAGAGGCAATATCTTCTAGGGGGTTCTCTCTTTGTCTCTCCTTGGATCCTTCATGCCAAACCTTTTTTTTATATATATATATATATATTACCAAAAAATCAGCAAAGTTTCCTCTATATTTTTCAATATCAAATTATCGACTTAATAATTTCATATCTTGCAAACAATAATTATAATACTTGTTCCATCTTCTAGGACTACTATTGTGATATCCCACATCGAAAACGAGCGTTCAGAGCCAGGGCTTTATGAGTAGTGTTGGTCGTTAACCTGTTGTACGTGTTTTGGGGAGTCGGGCTCAGAAATGGGCTCGCGTCACCAAGAACAAAACTGTGAGGGCGGTAAGGCCTAAAGTGGACAATATACGGCAGGTTAGGCCGGGCTATTACACCTATTACTTGACCATCCCATCAACTTTCCCATTTTCAATATTTATTCAATAGAACCAGTAATATAACATTCTATAACCATGACAAATCATAAGAGTAAGACTTAAAATTTATGATAATTCAGGACACATGTTTTATATCTAGGAATTCACTAACCCTAGATCTATCTAATCCAAGTTTGAGTATGGAATTAAGCTTATCACAATGGAATACTTACTTAAAGGCAATAAGACTATAAACCACTCAATCATACTGCCTACACCTGAAGATGAGCAAAAAAAATTTAAATTCACTAGCAAAGATTGGTGAATTCTTTGAAGAGTCGAAGTTCAATCAAGAACCAAGAGAGGCAATATTTTTATTTTGCAAAATTCATTTTTTTTCAATATTCTTAAAAAAGAATACTTATACTAGAAAGCTAAGTAACCCTAGTTTTTCTAATTGGTCACATATAAACCCAATTTAAATAATACCCAAACCAAGCTAATACTAGTCCAAGCTAATTAAAATAAATAACATAAATAAGTATGAAACTTAAATAAGTGTTGCCGCACAAAACAAAGATAGATCAATAACTTAACTAATTAAAATAAGACAGGGTTAGTTTTTCTTGTAATCTGCTAACAACATCAAAGCTTAATTTCAAATGAATGATTCTCTCTTGTCTTAATGTATTAGAAGGCATGCTATATATCATTGGAGTGGTATGGAAGTCTAGTTTCCAGCCTAACAAAAATTGCATCCAAATTTGACTAGTAGCGCCAGTTATGATCAAAACAGTACCGAAAGGTCAAACCGACTGATTTAAGTCTTCTTATCCCAATCTTTGCATAATGGCCTTCGTTCCACCAACAAGCCCTTCTTGAACATGAATCAGATTAATCAAGGCTTTCTCTTAATTATTTATTACCCTTTTGAAGTTCACCTTGGCCTATGTATCTCGAAGAAGTTCATTGAAAGTCTCTTTAAACCTCTTAGCACTAAGCCTTGTCACTAAACCAACTAGAGCCTCTAATGGATCCTTTAGTGTTGCTTGGATCACATCATTAACAAAACTATAAACTAATTGGATGATAATTCATGGATGTAAGAAAACAAAGGCTACCTTCACTTTAACTCTCCTTCCCTTTCCAAAACTCTAACCCTTAAATTTTCTTCAAAATAACCCACCCAAAGACTCAATTTCCTTATGTATCCTTTACTCTAATTTTGCTTCTTTTTATTTTTATGGATTTAACAATCATTAAGAAGGAAAAAAATCAACATTTTCCCTTTCTTTATATAGAAAACATGTCGGCCAAAGAGAGAAAAAAAGATCATTTATAGTCAATTTTTTATTAATTACATATTGACCCTATTATCTTCTACTTCCTATTTTGCCTTAGTACTTTTCCTTCTTAATTAATTTATGCCTTATCACTTTTTTTTTGTCCTACTTCACCCTTTTTTTCCATGTTTCTTTTATTTAATCTAATTTGATTTATTTTTTGATTAAATAAATTCTTTTATTTTCACTTGAGAACAATTTTAATCAGGTTTTTACATGGAGTAACTTAAAGTAGATAATTAATTTTTAATGGAATAAATTTAACAAGTTCAAGACTAGAATTTGTAATCTCGAATAATGGGTTTACAAGAAACTATGAAGAGTTCATGGGACAATAAACATGAAGTTAGTTATATGCTTTCACATTGTTATTTTCCTTCTTATTTAATAATATCCTAACATACTTACATTAATCTTAAATTGTAATAGGACCTTTCCACAACCAAGTTGATTAGTAGACTTTTAGTGTGTTACTTTTGTTATATACAAGTAATATATCAAGATAGTAGTAGTGAAAACAAATGACATATCCTTTTGTATAAGCCTATGATGTACACAAATTATAAATTATGTAAATTTAGTAAATTATGAACTTTAACATGATGTTGTACTATACGTAGATGTTTTAACTTTCATGCCTATTGTTATGCCATATATAAACCTTAGTTTATATGGGTTGCTTGTATAGAATAGATTAATATTGAAGATGCAATAAATTGTAAAACAAGTGATATAATATAAAGAGATATAATTCCAAATAAAGTTAATGGATGAATGAGATTGAGTCGAACATATTGTTTTAAAGTCGATACTTGGGATCATTACATAATAGAGGAAATTCTGTTGAAAATTAAGTAGGTAATTAAAAAACTCCTTGTTTTTAGAAATCACGACCTGATACATTGTTAAAAACGGATACAAAATATGAGAATGTTACAGTTGGTATCAGAGCCCCTAGCACTAGTTCTGGGATTTAGAGTAAATGTTAATATGTATTGACCTGTTTCGGAATGATACATACTCAATAGGGAACTTAAACTAACCCATCCCCTAAATAGAAGAGGGATTATTATGTGGGTATTGGTTATTGGCAAGAAGAAGATCTTTTAGATTAAACTACCTTTAATATGCCAGCGGTATCATCCTAGTCTAGACAAGGGGAATCAACTGGATTTCGAGATAATCAAGTACTGAAACAGGCATAAGGCACCTAACTAGTTGGGTTAGGCTTGTAAGGATGAGCAGAAGTACCTTCTCTAATAGCACATACAGGACCAGTCATACCTTATCCCGATCTAATATTTTAGGCATAGATAGTGAAAGAAGTGATAGAAGGTATGACTACTACTGAAACTCCTGTAGCACATGTAAATTTAGTGGTACCAACAATACCAATAGCTCTAGAAGTTGCTGCATCTATCGACAATGTAGTATTTTTGGTTTAGTTGGTGAAGAGTATAAAGGAAATGGGTTGTGGACCTTATTTGGGATAACAAAATACATAAGTAGAAGGAAGATGAATTAGGAAGGGGGAGAAGACAATGATTTGGATTAAGATACTCGAAAAGCTATAGGTAAATTATGCTACGTAATTGTTATATGATAAAACAATGTCAAGGTGGGAGACAATCCAGTTAAGAAAGGTTATAGAAACGTTAACCTGCTGTGATTTAAAGCTAGAATATGAGAATCAATTTTACTCAAGGTATCATCACAAGAATTTTTAGATTTAAGACAAGAGATGTTTGTGCTCGAATATGAAATGTGATTTCATGACCTCTTGTTTTCGCCCTACTCTATGTTTCGACTAAGCGACACATAATTGAAAGGATGCGAGATGGCTTCAGACTGGATTTAATAAAAAGGTTAATTGCATTACAGTTCTAAATAGTAAGGGAATTAATAAAAGTAGTTTAGGCTTTGGAAGCTTATATTGGAGAAGGCTATAAGGTTAATATAAAACTAGTAAGATAAAGGATATTGAAATTTCTGCAAATAAATCACCACTTTCAAAGAAAATTTGATGCGATCCAAGCACCAAAGGATCCATTGGAGGTTCTGATTGGTATAGTTATAAGACTTAGAGCTAAGAGGTTCAAAGAGGCTTTCAATGGACTTTTTCAAGATACGTGGGTTCAAGTGGACTTCAAGAGGATATTAAATAATGAGGAGCAAGTCGTGATTAATCTAATTCATGTTCAAGAGGGGCTTGCTAGTGGAACCAAGACCATTACACAAGGATTAGGAGAAGAAGACTAGATTCGGTTAGTTTGACCTTTCGCTACTTTTTATTTATTTATTTATTTATTTATTTTTATCATAATTAGAGCTAGAAGTCAAATTTTTAGGTGATTCTAGTTGGGCTGGAAACTAGACTTCCATACCTTTCCAACGGTATATGGCACACCTTCTAATTCTTTAAGACGATATAGAATCATCCATTTGAAGTTAGGCTTTCTTGCTGCCAGAAAGAATGCGGAAATAACCGAACTTATCTTATTAAATTAGTTGGACTATTAAACTTTCTTTATTTTATGAGAAAAGATTTGTTTGAGTTTCAGACTTGTTTATTTTATTTATTTTAATTAGTTTGGGGTAGTTTTAGCTTGGGTTGATTATTAATTAAGTTGGGTTTATATGTGACCTATTAGAAAAAACTAGGGTTTTTGGCTTAGGGTATAAATACTCTTAATAATAATTTCTAGCACACTTTCTTTTTGGCTAATAATATTCTTTTTTTTGCCGACTTTTTATTGTCAATCTTGGTTCTTGATTGAACTTTCAACTCTTCAAAGAATTGACGAATCTTTATTGTGAATTTATACTCCTTTTGCTCGTCTCCAGGTGTAGTCGTTGTGATTGGGTTGGTTTATAGTTTTGTTGCCTTAGAGCAGGTCTTCCATTGTGATAAGCTTATCATATTTTCAGCAAACTTGGATTAGATAGATCTTGGGTTCGTGAAATTTCATTCAATTCCGCTAGTGTTTGCATCAAAATTAAAAGTAGGCAGTTTAACCAGTTTAAGAAGAAAGGAGGGGCATCAGTTTGTTCTTGTCAAAACATAAATGGAGGATCATTTAGAGGATAGATATGCTCAAAGACTATTTCTATAGGAAGATTTGCTGATCAAAATACTATTACTTTTCCTCTTTATGTGTAGTTCAAACAAAAACATCCTGAAGATTGTTTTATTTTCTCTGGTCGATGTTACATATACTGAGGGGAGGGTCATAGATGGAGGGACTATCAGTATTTGGGATAAAGATGTTATTATTGTGGTGAAAAGGTCACTTCAAGAAAGAATGTCCAAGTAGAACCACTAAACAGTTATAGAATCAGAGACAACTTGTTTATATAATCAGAGACAACCAAGTCAGAATCATCAGCAGTTTGCTATAATGAATAGGCCATAAAGGTCAACTTAGTCAGAGGTTAATAGTAATTAAGGTTGGCTTACGATGTAAGGCGAATAGACTCAGGGGATAGTTTTTCACATGACAAAAGGATGTCAAAGCAGCATCTGATGTGGTGGAAGGTATGTTGCAAATAAATACCTTATAAGTACATGTTTTATTTGATCTGGGTGCCACTCATTCTTTTATAGCTAACATAATTATAACTAACATGGGAAAAGAAACAAAAATGGGAGAAAAAATATTTACCATTTGAATGCCTTTAGGTGAAGTTGTAGAAACAAACGGTGTGTATGAAGGGGTAAATATTAGCATAAATGGATATGAAATTGAGGTAGATTTAAGACCTTTAGAATTGAATTATTTTGAATAAATTTTAGGCATATATTGATTGAGTAGAAATAAGACTCAAATAGACTACTTTAAAACAATAATTTTCTAAGGGGTAGATGGTAGGAAGATAGTTTTTAGGGGAAAAAGAACTATCATTTTGACTAACATTATTTTGACCATGATAGCCAGGAAGTTGTTAAGGAAAGGATATACAATATACATTGGCTATGTGATAAATTCTGAGGAGGGTAAAATGGAATTGTCTAACATTCCTATCGTAAGAGAATTTTAAGATGTATTTTCGGAAGATTAACCAGGGCTACCTCTAAAAAGGGAAGTTGAGGTTCCCATTAACATATTTCCTTAGGTATCTCTTATAGCTCAACCATCATATAGAATGGCCCTATAGAATTGAGTGAATTGAAAGTTCAAATACAGGAGCTTCTAGTATTATTTGTAAAGAAGAAGGATGGAACTCTTAGACTTTTTATTGATTATTGTCCGCTAAACAAAGTGACAATAAAGAACAAATATTTGTTTTCACGGATAGATGATTTATTTGATTAACTAGGAAAGTATTTTTAAAAATTGATATGAGGTACGGATATTACCATATGATAATTAAGGAGTAGGATGTGCCAAAAATTGCCTTTAGAACTCGTTATGGACTTTACAAGTTTTTGGTATTGTTGTTTGGATTGATGAATGCTCCAGCACTTTTCATAGATTTGATAAACCGTGTTTTCCAACCTTACATTGATAACTTTGTTGTGGTATTTATTGATGACATTCTATTTAACTCTAGATCCTATGAATGGCATTTGAGATGGGTGTTACAGAGTTTGAAAAATCATAAGTTATATGCCAAGATGAGCAAATGTGATTTTTGGTTCAAAGAGATAACTTTTTTAGGGCATGTTATATATTTGGAAGGCATTTTTATAGATTTCTAGATGGTAAAGGTGGTACTAAAATGGCATTTGAGATGGGTGTTACAAACTTTAAAAAATCATTAATTGTATGCCAAGATGAGTAAATGTGATTTTTGGTTTAAAGAGATAACTTTCTTAGGGCATGTTATATCTTTGAAAGACATTTTTGTAGATCCCTAGAAGGTAAAGGCGGTACTAAAATGGAAAACACCTACTATAGTGATTGAATTGCCTTTAGAACTCATTATGGACATTACAAGTTTTTGGTATTGCTGTTTGGATTGACGAATGCTCCAGCACTTTTCATGGATTTGATGAACCATGTTTTCCAACCTTACATTGATAACTTTGTTGTGGTATTTATTGATGACATTCTATTTAACTCTAGATTCTGTACAAAATATGAATGGCATTTAAGACGAGTGTTACAGATTCTGAAAAATCATCAGTTGTATACTGATTAGTACTTAAAAGTGCATTTTTATCAAGGTTTTATATCATCATTTTGCACTTGAAGTATCAATAACTCCTTAACTAGAGCATGTTTTATAATAACAGATCTGATAATATAAGATAGCTTTAAT
>Ga0325410_1000308_pt1 | contig 49008 bp, 22 predicted proteins | sample PopdelMetagenome_16_FD_206182 | JGI IMG/M metagenome (GOLD analysis project Ga0325410, IMG submission 206182) | Populus deltoides microbial communities from Bellville, Georgia, United States - Xylem-PdIQD-R3 | ecosystem: Host-associated > Plants > Phyllosphere > Stem > Wood/Secondary xylem...
AGAGACACTGCATAAAAATGCCCTAATCTAGGTAGGTTTCCATATTAAGAAAAAAAATTGAGAGGGAGAATTGTGTAAATTTAAGGGGACCCTGGAACCACAGCTCCTAGGTTTCAATCAAAAAAGTATTACCACTCATCACTCAATATATTATATCCCAAAAAACAAGTTAATAGAATTAATAAAAATAAAAACCACAATGAAAAACAAACTTACCAACACAATTAACCTTCGGACTGAAAGGCTCGGTTGCAATCTGCTCTCGATAGCTCTTAAAACCCTCGATTATCACCTATATCCAAACACAAATCAAATTCAGTTTTCTAATTCCAATAAAAAAGAAAATACATGCAAAAGGGGGGGAAAACAGCATGGCATTACCTGCTTTATATGCATCCTGAAATTACAAAATAACCCAGCCTCTGTCAAATAAATTAACGAATAACACCGTTAGTGGATTCAGTGCTACTTTTCTTCCTGTTATTTCAAGTATTGAAAAATAAATGAATTTAAATTTTCAAAAAAAAGCAAGAAATTAAAAGGAAAAAAAAAGTGTCCGAATTAAAAATAAAGAATTAAAAACCTAACAACGGCTAACTGATTCATTTCCATTGAAGCACGAAAACTAGGGTTTCAACTTCCAAAACTTTACAGAGAATACCAGAATCGAAGGCTCAAACCCTAACCACTAAGTAACAAATACAGACACTGAGACGACTCCGTAGCGAAGCTAAACTATCAATAAAACTTACAAAGTTGTTGCTTCATAAGGTAGAGAGAGGGGTTTGACTTGGAGGAGAGAAACGGAGGACTGGGAGCAAGTGAGCGAGCGAGTTGGTAATTTAGGCGATTGATTCGGATGCACAGGTCAAGGCCATTAAGCAGAGAGCCCTAGCGGTTATTTTAGCGCTGCTTGCGGGTTTTAGCGAGGGAATGAAAAAAAAACATGGGCGGGCAAAGCGTGAGTGAAATTTAGTGAATGGAGAGAGGAAAATGAGGAGAGGGGCTCTGCTAGTATGCGCTTGAAGCGTATTGTGCAAGACTGGGAATGGGAGAGGGGTGTTTGTTATATGGGGTTGGGCTATCCGAGCTGTGGATAAGGAAAGCCTTATCATTCTTACTGGATCTTCAAAGGACCCATCGTTTTTTTTTTTATTATATACCACCTTGTCTAAAATCTTCGCAAATCTTTAACAAAAGAAATCATCAAAATGTTCCAATCAAGTAGAGAAAAAGGTTATAGTCGAGAAAATGCTCAAAAATATAGATTTGATGGTTTATAAAATATTAACTATGCTTAAAACTAATGTCAATTCAATTAATTATAACATTGAATAGATTAATATCATGAGGTATTTGAATTGATTTTATATTCATATTCAATATTATCAAATTCAACCTGTTTCATTAGATGAATTTATTAATTTACAATCTATTTTAGATTAAAATTAAATTTAAATTTAATAAAAATTAACTTGATTGATTCATCAATCGATTAAAAAACTATTTAATTTTATTAAAAATAAAACTTGGAACAATGATAATTTTTTATTTATTTACAAGACTAACCTATTTAGTCTACAACTCAACTAGTATCCTTAAAATTTATTAATTTTTGTCGTATTCATCACTCAATCAATGGATAGACTTATAGACTACGATGACAAGATTTTATTTTTTATTTTTCCCATCATCAAAACACTAAATTACTACGGTTATATTTTTATTTTTTTTTACATTACAAAAATATTCTTGAAAAAAATTAATTTTTTTATATTTTTTTTACTTCAAATTATTTTTTTGTATTTTTAGATTATTTTGATGTATTAATATTAAAAATTATTTTAAAATTTTTAAAAATATTATTTTATATATTTTTAAATAAAAAATACTTTATAAAATAATCGTTTACAATCACTCTAAAATATTATGTATACCCGTTAAATCAAACATTGAATTCTTGAATAAAACTTTTGCCGTGCAAGGTTTTGGACCAGAAGAATTTGCTCCACAGTCCTGTAAACCTGGGCTCTTTACGTAGAAGCCTTGTAACAAGGGCCTTTGTTGGTCTGGGCTCTTGTTTCTTCTCGTCAACAAAGTGTAAAGTCTCGAATTAAAAACAAATATCAACCAAGTCCCTTACAAAAATAAATTCTCAACCAGGTTCTCCATTATTAGACACTACACAATTAATTCTCACGTAAAACTTTTAAAAATTGAAAACTAATTGGTCTGGTTTGGTTATTTGACTCGACTTGATTGATTTTTTAAGACCAAACCAGCTTGACTGAATCTTTTTATCCGAATCAAACTGGATTAACCAATTCTCGTCCCTAATTTTAATAAATTATGGGGATCCTCTTAAGAAATTTTTAGTTTGGCTACCTTCTTGACAATCAAGTGATAATTGGGGAAAAATTTATCCTTGTACCCGAAAAAGACTTAATTTCAATTTCCATGATTCTATCCGTTTCCGCGGACAACAACCAAACCGACCTCGTCACAATCCTGTATTACCTTCAGGAAAAGAGCCACCGCCTATAAAAACAACCAACCTGCAACGCTTCCTCTACGTTCTACGAAAAACAATTTTTTTCCTCTTCTTGTCACTGAGTTTCCTTCAATCTTCTCTTTCTTTCTCTGTTGATTTCTTTAACAACAATGGGGTTCGACAAAGGAGACAAAGTGGAAGTATGTAGCACACAAGAAGGCTTTCCCGGGTCATATATTATACAGTACAGCAACAGTGGTCAAGAAACTTGACACCAACTCTCATGCAGTGCAATGCAAGAACTTAGTCGAAGAGGAAGATACGTCAAAGCTACTGATAGAGATAGTTTCTGCTGATGAGGTGAGGCCAGTGCCACTGAGATTCAAATTTGGAAGCGGGTTTTCTATGTTTGATAAGGTTGACGCTTTTGACAATGATGGGTGGTGGGTTGGCAAGGTTACTGTACAGAGAGGGCCTCTGTATTTTGTCTTCTCCGAGACAACAGGGGATGAGATAGCTTACCATGTCTCAAGATTGAGTATTCACTTGGATTGGGTTAATGGCGAGTGGGTTTCATCAAAAAAGATAGTTTCTTGAATCATCTACTAAGTTTCTTTCTTGACAAGGAAACATTATTATTATTGATATCTGTAACCGCAAGCAAGATTGAGGATTTGTTTCGTAGATCGAGTAGTTAAACTGGGAAAGCACACTGACGAAATTATCGGTTCTCCGTGTTAACTCCTGATCAATACTTGTTTAGATTTGTTGAGATGTTTCGAATAATCTGGTGAGCTTTACTTTCTAGAAGTTAAAAGAGTTCGGATTGCTCAGTAGATGTAGCTGATCAATTTATATGTTCGATGGAAAAAAAGTTGCTAATGGTCATTCAATTGTGTTTAGAGATGGAATATCAATGATCAACTCTACGAATTACTGATTAATTTCTTATTTTGGTAGTGAACTCTTGATCATGTTTTCATCATATAATGTGGTTTCGGATAAGAGAAGACCATAATTAAGATTTAGCGCATTAGGTTTTTGTTTACAAGGTTCTGTACTCTCTGAACTTTTTTTGCCTTGGCAAATTGAAATCAAGAGAAGTGAAGGGAAATCTTGTTTTCTGTAACCAATAAAACCATAATTCCATGTGCCAATGCCTTCAGCTATCAGCTATTTCTCATGGAAAAATTGAAAGAAGTAATGCTCAGGCTCATTCATGGCAATTGGCAATCACACTCCTAACTAAAGGAGCTACCTCCTCTAATTTTGGTTATGCGCCCATTAACCTATCATTAGCACAGTAATCCATTCACTATACATATTCACCTCAGGTTTCTCTTTTATAATCAGGCAGTATAAGATGCTTGTTTTAGTAATCAAGTAGATGCAGTTTTGCCACAGATCGATGCAACGAACAGGGTGAGGATCGAATGGGATAAGAATTTGTATGGCCATGGTACAAGCCCTTCCTTCCCCAATGTACAAGAACCCCCTTCTCTCATCCTTGTGGATCATGCACCAGCTGGGCTCAAGAGTCCTGTCTTGACTCGCAGTCATGCCAAGTTGCCTATACATTTCTACAAAGTTTATTGAACCTGCATCTGAAAGATGCGGGTCTAATTTTCTTGTCAAGAAAAAGATTGCCATTGATGCAAGTTCCTGGAGGTGAAGTCCTCGAGTTCATGCAGTGTTAATTATGATATACGGGCACGAAGAAAATATCATATTGATAAAGAAAGAACAAGAGAGAAAAATCTCAAGCTTTGCCATGCAAAGCGTGTTCTACTACACTTCCATTATCACACCCGTACACGAGCATGAAGTCTTCCGATCCCACCTGAAAGCAACCTCGTAGCTCATCATTCACTGAGCTCCAAGGGCTTGAAATATTTGCCATCTATGAGATAGGTGCCAATAGCAAGACGAACTGCCCACACATCCTTGGGCTTTCTTGACACAATTCTGCACATAACACATATCGAATCGTATATTCATCAATACTCGGTCAACAACAATCTGCTATATATGCACACATCTTCAAGAGAGCGAGAGAAGGGTTACCTTCCCACATCACCAGGCTTAACCAAGCCAGTGTTAACCCGGAGGCAGGGCATGGTTGCTGCTGTCTTGATCATTTTGGGAGCCTCAATAACAACTACAGGAGACCCTATCCCAAGTTTGGTAGTGCTTTTTGCTGGCAAATTTGTCTCTGATGATGATGATGATTCTCTAGATTCACATCTAGTAACCACTTTGAGTTTTCGGTTCCGAACATTATTTATGCTATGATTGGATTGCAAAGTCGGGTTTGTTCGTGGGATTGTGGAGGTAGAGGAGAAAAAAAATGCCATCAGGAGTTTAGCAAAGGCAAGTAGAATTCTATGCGATTGGGATAATATTTGCGTGGTTCTAACTGAGTGGTCTGTGTTGGATGAAGTGCTAGCCAGTTCTTAGTTTTATTGCAACATTTGCCTCTCATGTATATGCACAGGATACTCAAATACGACCTGATCACTAACAAACATAAGAGGTGACTTTGAAATTTTTTTTAAGTATTTTTAAAAATTTTAATTTTTTAATTTTTTTATGTTTTCATATATACTTTTTATATGTCAATGTTAAAAATAATTTATTAAAAAAATATTATTTTAATATATTTTAAAATAAAAAACAATTTTAAAAATAATTATCACTATAATTCCAAACAAACTTTTAATAGTAAAATAAATCGGGTTTATATTCATAAATTTCAAGATTAATGCATGATTTTAAGACTTTCTTTATTGTCTAACAAAAAAAAATCTCATCAACTTGAATTAATAATTTTTATTTAAAAGATATTGATTCATTAAAAAAAACAAATTGAATTGCTATTCAATTGAATAATTGAATTGTTAAGTGAACAATGGTTAACTCAAGATAATCGTTTTTAATTAAAAAAGAAAGTTCATTTCATTTAAAAAAAAAAAAAACAAATTCTCTGGTGTGGACGCATTAGAATTTGAAAGAGATTTGAGCTAGGTTAAATATATTTTTTAGTTTAAATTAAAACACGATTTGGGTAAGAGATTATGAGAAGCTATACACCTTGAAGTGAAAGTGTCACATCTACCAAAAATAATTAATATTTGGACTAGTCCCTTGATCATCACGAGAGAATAAGGAAAAGAAAAGGAAAAAACTCCATTGCATATCCGATAGGTGCAGGCTCGTAGGAGCTCTAAATGGACATTATTTTTTGGTCATTCTCTACTCATAATACAAGCCCTAATGATTAGCTGAGGTAATATTCTGGCTGCAAACATCGATCCTGTGATATACACATCCATTTATTATGAAAAAAATGCATTATCTATTTTAAAAATAAATTAAATATTAACTTCTATATTTCCATATAACGCTGGCTAGCATCCAAATTCAGATGCATAATTTTTAGCACATTATTTTATCATATCTTGGCCTTCAAGAAACTGTGTTTAAGAAGTGAATTAGCTACCACCACAGGAATATGGAACTATTAAATGAGAGAATTTTTTAAAACTCGAATTCTTGGAAGAATATTTGAACACATGTAGGAATGATAAATTTAGTATTAAAATGATGGTTAGTCTCCAACACGCGTGCTCGCTTGCCTCCATTGATGCATGGGTCAAAACATTGCAAGGACTGGTATCAAATGAGAATGGGGTGTTGAATACCATACGGACTTTGTGCGGGCATGCTGCGTATCATGCCAATCATGGGGAGAGAGGCGATTAGTGGGGCTGGATTCTTTGAAGCAGGCTGGTGAAGGATAATTGTCTAGCAAAGAACTCGGTTCTCAAGAGCAAGCAAAGTTAGGTTTGGCATAAGCACCAAGCTTGCCTACTGACCATTCCGTCAAGTTAAACCAATTTATCTATATATTTCATTTTCTTTTTTCCTGAAGGCGGAGAAGATACAGGCAAGAATTACAACGAACAAAACAAAAATGAACTAGGAGGGGACGGGGGAGCAGCTGCCTAGATTTGTTACCTTGAAAAAACACGGGAAAATTACAAATCTTTACAACCTATACAAAATTCCAAGTTTAACGGCAACAACTTTGTTTCCAGCTTGGCCAAAAGGAAATCTTCCACCTCCCCGCCCTCTACAAATCTTTAATCTGTGACTTTGTACACTCTTTACCTCTTTACGTAAGTAAGGTATGGATCTTGAGCAATGGTCATGACATCTGGTCTGTCTGCTTGGTTATAGGTTAGACATCGACGAATCAAATCCTGTAATCCATCAGGAATATGTATAAAATCATTGTCCGGCCAGTGCAGTGAAAATAAGACCCAAGCAAACACGCAATGAGAACTGCCAAAACACATCACTCACCTTTGCCTCGTTTGAGATAGTAGGCTTTGAAGGGAATTCAACCCTGCGAGCTTTTATAATTGTATCTTCACGAAGTATTCGTTCTTGGGTTTGGTCGTGCCCAAAAGGACGTCTGCCATAGAGCATTTGGTAAAATAGTACTCCAGCTGACCAGACATCAACCTGTATCCCAAGAAAGAGCATTTCAAAGAAGGTTAAAATAAAATACACGAAGTTTAAGCAGTTGATTGTCTCTGGTGATAACCAACTGTTGGAAATTCTTAAGCAAGACTAAACAGACTCAACCACTGAAAGGTTGATGAGCACACAATTCAGAGGAGCATGAGACCCAAAAATATGAGAAATCCTCATTTCAGAAAAATGGATTGTGTTTTCTTGGCTCTGGCTGTGACTAAATGTCTTCGATGGGGAGAAAACAGAGTTCACTTACCTTTGAAGATATTAAAGGTGTCTTGCTGAGCTCAAAACATTCTGGTGGCAAATACCTAAAATTACAAAAGAAAGCAGAATCAAAATGTTGCCCAGGTAGCCAAACTAGAAAAGATTTTTTTATCACTAGTACGAGTGAAAGAGATGTCTAGTAAATTAGTGCAACTGCATTCATGTCTTGAAAAAAAAAAAGGAATAGAACATTTACAACGTGCAGGATAAATCACAAATGACAAACTGCAGTGTTACTCACCAATACGTTCCAGCTCCCTGAGATGTAAGTTCCATTCCCTGTGATCCAACATCTTCCTCCACAATCTTGCTAAGACCAAAATCAGTAACTTTTGCAATGCCAAATTCATCAAAAAGAACATTCCCAGGCTTCAAATCATAATGGATAATCTTCTGTGCTCTTTTATTCAAGTATACAAGGCCTTGAAATATCTGGACAATAATAATCCTAGCTTCCCTCTCAGGTAATACAGGTGTAGCTTTAAGAACAGCATCAAGATCTTTACCTGAGAAAATAAAAAAGGTTAAATGAAAAGAAAAAATCTGTAAAAGATTGAGAGTTTTTAGTCTACTATACATCAAACTATAAACAGACCAACAGTTGTCAAGAGATTAAATGTCATACCACTACAGTACTCCAAGACAGTGCAGAACGTATTCTGGTCAATTTCAAAAATGTCCCAAAGCCGAACAATGTGATTATGCACCAATGTCTTATGAATATTGTACTCCCGCATTGCATGCCGAATGTAACTTTGCTTCTTATCCTCACTCCACTGAGCATTCAGACCATGAAGCTTACATGCAACATATCTATGGTCCACCAAATCATAAGCCTGCTGGAAATTTCTCACTTCAAATCACTGCAAAAAAATATGCTTTTACAATTGCCAATGATGGCAACAAAATGATCTAGACTTTTGTCATGGTAAATAGGAAACTTGATCAAACAAGCAGTAGTTAATATTTGAATCATCAAATGAACTGACTTGCCGAAGTTCTGACCTTGTAAACCTCACTAAATCCCCCTTTACCAAGAAGATTTAGAAGGGCATATCGGAGATTTAAAATCTGAAAATTATTAAAACGTGAACCATCCTCATCTCGTATCCGTTTCATTTCACGTATGAGCCGTCCCTTTTCCAGTTCATAGCGATCTCTTTCACGCAAAATAGTCTCTTCCTCCTGCAGTGAACCAACAACTCAATTGCAAGGGATGCATGTATAAATGAACACTTCCAACTTTTGCAATCCTTACCAACTGCAGCCTGGAGATAACAGAATGACTTACACGCTTCATGCTCACGAGACGAGATTTAAAAATCTCATCCTGGATGAGAAAATCTTCTTCTTGTACTCCTGACTCTGCATCTGTACCATCACCCTTGTCTTCACAGCAACAGCAACTACTGTTAATACTCAGGAGGTTGCTCCATAAACAAAAAGTAACAGGGGAGGAGGGGGGGGATAATACTAAGCATGCATTTATTTTCTTCTCATTTAATTGTTGATAGGTTACATTTTTTGCTGGTGTTTGAGGCCATGACACCTCAGTGAGACATCAGTCTGTCACCCTGTAGTGCAGGGGGTGGCAGTTACAAGTGATAATAAACCATTTAGCACCAAAAGGTCAAACAAAATCCACCTGAGTTAAGAAATTATACACACAGGACAAAATTTGAGCAATACATTATCATACACATATTGGTATGTAGGCATGCATGACAGCAAGCATGAGGCTTATCAGGAAGTAGATCATATCTATGGGGGTAACTTGGAAAGCCACAAAAGCTTCTCATAGTTTCTCGTAGCCAGAGGCACATGCCAATATTTTAGAGCGCTGACAGTCATGATGCCCTTGTGACCAAAGATCGCATAAGATTATATGTATATGTATGCTTTAATCATAGTCTAAAAGGGGCCAAAAGTATGCAAAAGGAGAAAAAAGAAGGTATTGCCAAATATTACAAGAAATATGTTTTACCAGATTGTCGTTTCTTCAATGATTTCCGCTGCCGCTCAATAGCCTCCTTAGTTTCTAATAACTGTCTCTGAAAAATAAATCATGAAAATAAATATTACAACCATAAATATAGTTCATTAAATAATTCCTTAACTGGAATTATTGCCTATTGAAACTAAAGACTGAAAAAACACAACAGAAAATTATAGCGACAAAACATGAAAGGCTGCAGGATTAAAGATATAAAACCCGTATATTGAGTTTAGTGGAATCATGGTGAAAATAGAAAGCAGCAAGCTATTAGTAGACAACATTTAAAACAATGTATTTTGGGATCTGTCAAAGCATAAGATGGGCACATTACCATTCAATGTGAAAAGAACATCTGTAATAGAACTGGCATAACAGCAAAAATCATTCAGAAGAATGATTATTGTATGAGCCATCAAGAAAATTACCAAAACCAAGAACATTAAAGATATGTGTATACATAAACCAAACATACATTTGTGTGTGTGGCATTTAACCTAAAAACAACTTCTATCAGATTTTATTTAAAGAATGAAGATATGCCTCAATCCTTGTCTTCTATATCCACTTCTGCTTCAAGTGTTCTAAATGCACGGTAATTTAATTTACTAGGGGGGAAAATCAGTTTATAAGGACACAACCTTGAAAACACATAAAAAAAAATCATTGTGAAGGAAAAATTGAGCTATATGAAGGTAAATGAACTAGATAGGGGGAAGAGAGAGAGAGAGATCTGACGACAACATACAAGATGAATATTTAGATCTTTCAGCATTTGCCCATCCTCCCACGTCTCAGATATGATAGTTCCAGCTCTGAAATGGACCAAAGAATATAAGAACTCCCATATTAAGTGAAGGATGTAAGGAACTCGCGAAAGTTATAGATCCAAAACTTGGTGGTGTTATAGATTGTGTTTTTCCAAGTAGATTGTATTGGCCTTGTGTGAACAAACATGATCATTCTAGAGCCTATGCAAATGTTATAGAATCCAAAACTTCACATAGGGATAATATACAGTTCAAGAGATCATGGTCCCAGTTTGTTTGAGCTCCCTGCTGTCCAGATGCTGTTTACATTTGGTGGTCTTTTTCATCTTTCTGCTTTTAAATCACTCAGACAGGGCACCAAGAGAGGGTGAAGGTCCATTCAAGCACATTTAGTTGAAGCTTAAAAGATGTGGGTATACCTGATAACACCCACACTGCCAAGTCTTAAAGAATCCTGGCGAACTTTCATCCTGGCTTCTTGTCTCTCTGCTTTTGAAACAGATATCAGCAGATCAGATATAATTTTCGTTCTCTGCATCGAGAAGGAAATGAATATTAAAAATGGTTACAACTCTGCTAATCACAAACTTATTACACTGTTCCATGAGGAAGCAGATTAATTTCCCAGTGAGAAATGAAAGCATCAGTATCAGGATTCCAAACTGAAGTCATGTGCAGATGGTATTAACTGACAATTTCAAATCAGGCCAATCAACAAGCACAGAACTCTTCACCAATGAATTGTAAGAATGCATGCCTAAGACTGCAGAGTTGATAATAACTGTGAACAATGGTTGAATTCTTCAACAATTTTCTCAAAAACAACTTCAATCGCAGAGCATAAGTACATTATGCCACTATGAAACTGCCTTGCAAATGCATCCCATAAAACATCTATGGCAACCTTTATAACAGTTGATGTATTATCATAGTAGCAAAGAAAAACCCACCCACTACAAAGTCTACCATAACATTCAAGAGGGAAGAACATAGCATGTCTGCCTCAATCTTGTTATATTTGGCTGTCAAAATTCTGTTTTGTAGGTGATGACATAAAATGATTGAAAGAGGCAAATGTACAATCTAACAAGAATAATGTCAGTGCTTTTCTGCTAAAACAACATTAAATGTCTAGTTCTTTTGAAGTTTCATTGTCTCCAGAACCTTCCCGAACCATTTAAACATTCACTGTTAAACAGCAAAAATTAATCTCTTTGTCACCTTTAATCTGTTCCCAATTTAAACGAAGTAAATCTTTAGTAAAGCTCACAAAATTTGAAGCCAACAGCTTAACCAATTTGCTAAGAATCATATGGTATCATAGCATGCAAAGAAACTTTAAACATTTGGGTAATTTTATTACTATATATTATTTAATCAGCATGAGAGAGAGAGAAATAGATAAAGACCAAACTCCCAATAGCATACCTTTGGCTTCATTTGTTGTTCATAATCTTTGAGTTCCTTCAATTCCTGTGCAGATAAAATAAAAGAGTATTAGCATTGCGGATAGTCAAAATCCATAAAGTAATGGCAAAAGTATACCTTTTCTAACTGGTGGCAGAGATCATGATTATTAGAGGCCTCTTGACGAGATTTACGAAGATCTTCCTCTAGAATGGAAACTTTTGCACGCAAAGATGCAAGCTCCTCCTAAATTAAGTTGAAAAAAAAAAGGGATTAGATTTGCATGTAAAGATGCAATGTGGAAGCACCCTGAGCCTTGAGGAAACCATTCTGCAAATTGCAGAGGAAACAACAACAAGAACAATAATAAAATCTAACAAAATGCAGGAATTCTAGGAATAGAAACAATTCAATACCAAATCACCCAACTGATACCTCTAAGGATATGTGATCATCATTTCTGAAGTGCTCTTTGGGCCTGTTATCCTGCATAGTGAATATTACCTGTCATTCTAAATAGATTTCTATAGACTGCATCCTATATTTCTCACCATTAAGCTGCAGCAAAGGAGGTCAGTATGAATGAATAAATGTTTTTGGCTGTGGTCTTTAGTTCCTTACAGTCAATTACAAAAATAAATCAAAGGAAGAAACATCAATGAATTCAAAAAAGAAACAACTCAAACGCACTCGCCACATAGAGCTTAACCAAGGGAAAACTGATAGATGGCCTTCAAATCAGATCAACTCACTCATGACAATAAAAAGACGCATGACTATTTTTATGACCTCTTTTACAGTCACTGCAATCACATATCACTGTTATGATAATAAACATTAAATGAATAGTATAAGAGTTACTAAAAACAAGGAGGGTTTGATTTGAGGAAAAAGAACTAAGAGTATTTTTAATCAAAATACTTAATGAAACATACGAAAGTCATTGCCAAATAAGTTTTCAAATTAAAATACAATTGGACAAGCCCACTAAAATCATATGTCATTTGCCCATAGAGGCATAAGTCTGTTACTGAAGCTCACTATCTGTTCCTCACTGGCAACCATCAGTCAGGTACCCTGCTGCCACAGGTAACTACCACAGTTTAGCATAGCCACCAATGAGCATTTCCTTTCTAGTGAATTCTCGATGGGTTCCAAAAGAAATAATTAATTGGTTATCTTGACATCAAAAGGCACCATGTTACAGGGAGAAACAAGGTTGCAGCTTCATTTTGGTAGTCTTATATGTGCAAATATCCCCTTCAGTTATGTAAAAGGGTATGGTAGTGCAATGTACTCCTTTTAGATGTGGTTATTACAACTCACTTCTTCAATAAACTTTGCAGCTACTCATCTAGAGCCTCAAAAATGTAGTTAATATCCTCATTTTCAAACAAAAAAAACATGGCATGCCTGGCTGCAGAAATGAAATACCAGATGTAGATTTCCCTAGCACATAATAAATTTCTTCCTTACCAACATACTTTCAGACACCGATTAATGGATCTAAAAGCATTAAATGCACACATAATGACATAAAGTATAAGTGGCGCAACCATACAAGCAATTCAATCTATCATATGATCAGAAAATTGGCTCATTCAGTCATTTGCACCTCAACATGTGCGGTCGCATCTTTAAAGTTTCCAACACACCCCATGGGTGTGGAAACTCCCTCTTTCACACATTGGTAGGTTATGTTGTTGAGGCATAAATACATATTTTTTTGTCCTACACCAAATTAAGAGTAGGTGAACTGAGCCCTAAAAGGAGTACCCCTTTTCTTTGAAATGATGAAATGAAATCTACAATAAAACTTAATTTTGTTAATTAGAGGAACCCAGGATTTTGAAGAATTTGTCAAGATAGAGCATGTACCTTGAGATACGAGTTCTCAAGCTGACCATTTGAAGGTGAGGCTGTTGAAACAGAAACTTGTGATCTAATCTGATCATTAGCTCTGGAACCACGACCTCTACCAGAATTAGACTGACCCCTGCCACGACCTTGTTTTTTCCTGTTTGTATCAGAACCGCCCTTGGTCTCTTCAGTTTCCCCGGTCTTTTGCCTTCCATCATTCACTGCCTGTGTCTTTTTATTGTTTTAATCAGAGATTAGTATGCAAATATTTTGCCTAAAATGAAAGTCAAAAGGAGGATTTATGGAAAAGAAACAGCCATAAGCAATATCTAACTAAACCTAGAAAAATTTATATAAGGATATGGGCTAAAGCACTTGACATGGAAACAATTTTACATTTCAGACCAAAGTAGATTGTCTAACATCAATCTACCTCAAGATGTTCGATGACAGCTGAATTATTATTTTCTTGTAATCTCTGGCGCTTCTGAGTGTTTGCTTGTATAAGAAATTCCCCTCCATTCTGCATAGAAGAATAAAAAAGACAAAATCGTGGATCAGGAAAAATGAACTGACAAGTTACTGTAACGAGACAATTTTTATGCAAACAAGATGGCCTCAAAGAGATAACAATGCACAAAAACTTATTGCCAAATTCCAATCCAGTAGAAATTGCAAATATTTATTTCGCAAAAAGGTTTGATCAACTTCCTTGATCAAAATGAAAAGCTTTTCTGTACATGTAGCATTGCTACCCCAGTGCAGCGCGCATACTCAAAAAATTCCATGTGCACCATCCCAATCTAATTGTAACAGATCAACAGATTTTTCATGTGTATAAAGAGCAAAAAGAAGTTGCAATCACAAAGCCAGAAACTGACATGAACCTTGCTAAAATGTTTTTTACAGAAGAAATATTCCAACTTGAATTCATTGTCAGTTTTATCTAACCCGACACAAAGCAGAATGCTCACAGAATCCATCCTCTTAAACTCCCACACATAAAAACCAGAAAAACGAAAATATAATAAACCATGTTTCAGAAATAAAGAAAACTACTTTCTCAAGTAAAATCATCGTCCACTTTATCCCATCAGGAACATATATTATCAATGCGTAAAAATTCCACTTACATCTACAGGCTCCTTACAAAGTCCAAACGGAAGAAGACCAAGCAATCAATTCAACTTTCAACCAAAGTATGGTAAAGTACAAGCACATATGGAATGAATATGAAGATGTTATGCCCTGGCATATATAACGTATGATCAAACAAGACATATAATGATTCATAATTCAATAAAAAAAATATCAAACAGGTCAATGTAATTATCCTCCAACGTAACTCCACAATCAAAATTTTCAAAATTTCTATAAAACCCACTTCAAACTCATCAGCAAAAACATAAATAAATACAATGACACATGAAAAACTTACATCATCGTCAGAATCACTAGACTCTGCCAATTCCTCAGGAGGCCCAAATTTCGGACCAGGAGAAACAGAGGACCAAATGGGTTGCTGTTGCTGTTGTTGTTGATGCTGCGGCTGCTGTTGCTGTAACTGAACAGGGGGGCCAGGAGTGACAGAAGGCACCTTGCCAGCCATACGAGCTTCAAGTTTAGCAATTTTAGTAGGCAAAGACTGGTCTGACTGGTTCGAAGAGTTTGAAGAGAAATGCATTAACATATCATCCGACATTGTGCGTAGAAAAATGGGTTAGGTTTGGAATTGGAAAATAAACCCTAAAATGTTAGCTTTTTGTGGGGAGAATCATGGGTTTTGGAAAAGTAGTGATTTTTACAAGGAAATAAAGAGGGCATGATCAAAGAAGAGACTAAAGAAGGGTCCTTTTTTAGGGTTTTGAAGATTAGTAAAGAAAAGAGGAATCAGAGAGGGAGTGAGGGAATTGGTAAGGACAGGAATAACCTGGGAAGGGCAAGGTCAAGTAAAGAATGATGAGGCTTTGGTTTGGTTTGGTTTTTTTGAAAAGATTTTCGTTTTGAGTGTATTTCTGGGCAAAGGAAAAACTGAGTGTCAACGGGGTATGTGGCTGTGTACTGGTTTTGATTTGGTCATGGGATATGTTGCGTAGATGGGTTTTGTTTAACTATTTTGAATTGGAAAACAATGAAAGAGACTGACTGAATAATGACTGTTGTGGAGTTATGTTTCGTGCTGGAGAGAGTTGTGGGGTAAGGAATTTGAACAGGTTAGGTCAAGAAAGGAAAGGAGAGAAGGGAATGGCAAGGAATGAGGACATGATGGATTGGGATGGTGCTGTGACTTGGGGCATTAGGGGGGGAGGGCTAGGGAGATCTGCCTAATGTCTTTGATAGCAAGGCATGTGATGGGAGCAAGACCACTCGTTTTAAAGCTATTCTATTGATATCTTTTTGCGCTACTTGTGTTGTTGAGATTTGAGAAAAGAGGGGAGGAAAGGAAATATCTCAATTAAAACCCTCAAATTTCTCTTGTTTTCAATCAATTTGTAGTAAATTCGTTGTGATTCTTGGTGATAAAACATGACTAGAGTGTAATCTTGTAAGCTCGATTGACAAGTACAGCCCTGTTTATAGAGAGGTCATGAATTTAAATAAAGGTTCTCGAGAAGTGAAATAAGTGGGTCAATCAATATGCAGCCGAGGCCTCATGAAATGAGCTATGCTTGCTTCACCCCGTACAAAAGAAAATTGTGCAATGGGTTGGACTAAGGTTTCATGACATCTGGGCTGGTACAGCGTAACCTGTGATAGGACATGTCACTTGTGCCGAAATAACACGTGAACCAGTATGTAGACAGGCTGACAATATCCTAATTTTGAGCATACAGGTTGGCCAGCAAACCTGTGATTTAGAAGATCAAGTTAGGTTTCAATTCTACAAAAAAAAAACAAAAAAAGATTATCTTATTTTAATAAAAAAAAAGGTTATCAATTCAATAACTAATAAATTGATCTAATAATCTAATAACTCGGATGAGGATTTTTTATCATGTCAAAGCTCGTACCAAGTTTAACAATTATGGTTGATTTTAAAGTAAGGTTGATAAGAATCAGTTTTTTTTTTTGTTTTTAACATAATCATAGAAGTTAAAAGAGAAGCTGGGTGAATATGACTGCATATTCTTTGCTGCTTTGGTTGCATGACATGCAAAGTAGACAAAGTCAAGATTCTAGGCCATGCAAGGAAGAACATGAAGGAAGTTGGGGTTCTGCTGGTGAGGAGTGTAAAAGGGGCTAGAGCAATTCTTTACCCTGTTGGTGGAGCAGGATGAGCTTAGCTTTGAGTTTCTCTTCATCTTGTTCTCCACCGCCGACGGTCTTTCTAAGAATAAATGCTTCCATCTGCTTTGCTAAGCTGATCCTGGAGCGATTATGGAGATACATTGGATGCATGTCAGTCTTCTCCACCAGCTGACAATAACAAGATGGTTCCTGCTAAAATATTTGGCTATTGTCTCTGTTCGGTTTTTCTGTTCTTTTCAGTGGAGATTTTCCTTTCTGCTGTGTTGTTTCTTTTATATGCAATCCGGCAAGAGATGCGGTATTCCTAGCAAGGAAGGAGGGAATTTTATAGTGCTAAAACTGTAACTAACGGATACTGAAATAAACACAGAAAAGAGAGAATCATATTCAGTCCCCTAGCCTCAAACATTGAATATTCCAAAATTTCAACTTCTGAAGTGATCTTTTGGAAGTCTGGGATTCAAGAATTGACAATGATTCTGACATAAATAAATCAACAAAGTTCTTTCAGAAAGAATGGGGTAAAAGTAAGTTCCTCTCAACTTAAACCACTACCTATCCTACAAAGGTTACAGCAAGGTGTGTGGATACATGCATTGAGGAAAGAATGTATAAATCACTAGAACAAGAGCATCCATGTATGAAAAAATGATCTGTCAATAACTTGCGCGCTAAAGGGATCAAAAAATTACATAACTTAGATGACTCCCGGAAAAATATTTGGGCTCCCTGCTTCAATAGTTGGAATATAATTCGCATTTCTACCACCAACCATTGTCTCTCCTCATCCCAGTATTGCCAGAGCTGCCAAATGCGTAACCAGAGTTGCCATATGCATGGCCATAGGTGTTCTATGCATGCCCTGAGTTGTTGTGCACATACCCTGAGTTGTCCTGTGCATGCCTGAAGTTGTTATATGCATATCCGGAGTTGTTGTGTGCATGCCCAGAGTTGTATCCAGGGCCAGAGTGACTGTATGCATGCCTGGGGTTGCTGTATGCATGGCCAGAGTTGCTGTATGCATGGCCAGGGTTGCCAAACCTGGATGCTGAATATCTATGCTGATAAGGTGTTGCCGACCCTTGGAATGCTGAAGTTCCTGAATGACTCCAGTTGTTTTTCTTAAAAGTTTGAGAACTTGACATATGATGGCCAGAAGTCATAGGAGAACTCTTGCAACCCTTGTAAGAAGGTGTTGAAGGAGAATTGAAATGGTTCTTGGAATTAGACCAGGATACATCTCCAGGATCCTCTGTAATCCATCCACCTTTGTGTTTTGATTTTTTTGGTGTTGATTTAGATACATCTCCAGGATCCTCTGTAATCCATCCCCCTCTGTGTTTCGATTGTTTTGGTGTTGATTTAGATACATCTCCAGGATCCTCCATAATCCATCCACCTCTATGTTTTGACTTCTTTGGTGTTGACTGGGATGAATTTGTTAGATGCTCTGCAATGTGGCGACCTTTATGTTTTGATTTTTGCGGTGTTGTAATGCCTCTCTCTTCGGATTTGGTTTTTCTCCTTTTACGAGCCTTGACAAGATCATGCGGGGCAGATTTAATTCCCAAGCTTTCTTTATTTTCTCTATGAACTTTTAGAGTCAGGGTTAATAATTCACGATTCCTCCTCCCACCCTGCTTATGGTAAACAAATACTCGCTTTACTTATATTTTTAGGGAACACACAATATTCTATGAAGGGAAACAGAATCTTTTGATGCTGAAGAAATGAAATATGATTAAGTGGCATATAAACAAACCTTCAGACCGTGATACACATATTTGCTGAAAAACTTACCCTAGCAGAACTGGTGCACTCACGTGCAAAATGCCCTCCTTCCCCACATCTGTAGCATGAACTAGGTGATTCTGTCATAGAGGCTTCCTCGTGTAACCTTCCACAGTCCTACATAGATTGATACCAACGCATTGAAAGAAGGCTGGTCACCAGCAAGAAAATTTTGAAAAAAAAAGTTCAAACCATCTCAGGAACAGTTGGGTGAAGAGAAACAATGTTGCAATTACATATGCCAATGTCAAGGGATTTGTCAAGATCCCATAACAGAGATTCCAAAGCATGGGCAATGTCAAAGTAGCCACAAGAGGTGTCTTGCACAAACAAAATCATATATTAGCAGTGTAAAAACATGTGCACCAAGAATGCTAATGTCATGTAGGTTGTAAAAATAAGGCACAACTCCAGACCATATATTATCAAAGAACAAATTATCTAGAAAGCCACGCTGTATGTACGAAATGTGATATAATGTCCCTCACTTGCAAACTTAACAGCAAGAGATAAAAAAGTAAAGCCAAGACAATTGGAAAGAAAAACATCAGCAAAAGAAAGTTTCGCCAACACTTTAAAATTCTAAACCACCATTGCTTGGACATCTACTGGGATCATGAAAGAATAACTATCAGCAATTGAGACAGTATAACAATATTGTAAGAGCTGAACCAAATAGCACAGGGATATTAATATAGAAACTATCATATTGACAGACCTAAACCTAAAATCACAAAATACAGTACCACTCTTTTCCACACATCATGTCAGCATGCATTCAGTCCAAGAAAGTATAGTGCACTTATAGATAAAATTTTGTCCTTAACCATAAGCATGAAAGGATATGCAGAAGGCACAAAGAGAGATGCCCATGAAGAGAGACACGTGGATATTGAAAGCAATGAATGGGACTTACCAAACCAGTATGACCCAGTTCACCACATCTGTAGCAAGAAACTTCTCTTGGACCATCATCACCAGAGGTAAAACAACATAAATGGCCAAAACTCTTGCAGATGTAGCATTGTATTTCCTGAATGATGATAAAAAATTAAAAAAAGAAGAAGATAAGAAACAATAATGATAATGATTCAAATTAGAATAAGACCACAAACATGTAGGCATGCAGGAAAGGGAAAAAAATTAGGCAACCACTGATGAAAAAGGTAGAACAACCTTGAGATCATCAACAGAATAATCGTTCATGCATGAGAGCATCTCATGCCCGGATCCCCCACATTTCAAACATATTTTTGAACTCTGATGAGTACCCTTATATTTCTCTGGACAATCTCTTGCACGGTGGCCACTTTCCTTGCAAATAAAGCAATCTTGTCCCTAAATAAAAAGTCAAGCATAACAAAACCCAGATTAAGCAGATTCTTCAACTCCCAAACCATTTACACAGAATCTCAACGCAAACATAGACATATAGACAAAATATTCCGTCATTCCAGTGTTCTTATGTTCAGGTAAAATATTCTGTTTTTTTATAGTTTGCTCTCATCTATGATATTTACACTTCAAATGAAGGAACTAAGCTATCCATATTTTCATAAAGGGAAGGTAAAGGTCCTAGTGATTCAAAGCAACTGCAGACAAATACATTCAGAGGCTACTTACCACACATGTCTAAATCAAATAACTCAAAGCCCACATGTGTAACATTTAAACAATAAAAGTCATAGATAAATAACAAGTCACCAACTTCTGAATAGTTATATCTTCACAAACCTTAGTGCATTGCTTAGCCCCATGCTCCAAACTCCCGCAAACAAAGCATGGCTTAATCTTCTTTGTAAATGTCGGACAGTTCACCGCCATATGACCTTCCTCCCCGCAGTTATAGCAATTTGACCAGCCACTATCTAGAGTATCAAAGTACCGTGGCCCCCGCTGACAGAATAAGTAAAACAGAGATACCAATCTAAGCCTTCCCGTGAAAAAAGTGTTTCTTTCAAAATTGCAGATGACAACAAATATTTTTTTACTCACAAGAAGCTTTCGGAGCACAATATTAACAGAGTCCTCAACTGCATTTGCACCACCATCTTCAACCAGTTCTGCAGCCTCGTCTACCTCTACCTTCTCACTCTTCTCTGCCTTCTCCATTATCTCCGCGTTGTCAACTGTTTCCGCCTCTTCAATTTTATCCACCTCCTCTTCTTCTTTCGCAATAACAACCTAATTACACATAATTAAGTACACGATCATTAAAAAAACTAATAAATCCTTAATACCAAAAGTAATCAATTTTCAAGCTCTAATAGTAGTAAATAATCAATTGAATTAAGAAAAAAAAAAACAATCAAGCTCTAAGAGACTAAACTCACTGAAACTTCCATCTTCTTCTCAACATTCTTTCTCTTTTTCCTCTTCTTCACCCCACGGGAACCCGCACTCGCCGATTCAGCCTCCATTGACAACGGCGACTCTATCTCCACCGCACCACCGTCTCGACCACCACCATCATCTAGAACGACAAAACCGTTGCCGTTTTCAGCCAATCTCGCCGCTCGCATTAACAGTGATTTCTCTACAATCTTCAAGCTCAGATCTTCATTCGCCTCTTCATCATCGCTACTAACCGCCGCTATAAATTTCTTCGGCTTCTCTTCTTCTTCTTCGATTACTTTGATTTTCGATTTTCGCTTCTCTTTCTTTGCCATTTAATTAATTAAATTTATGAAACCCTAATTTTGAAAAATCTAACCCTAATTTGATTTTTATGACGAGCGGACGAGGAGAGATTTACAGTCAGCTAGGGTTTGGGTCGGTTCTTTTATTCAAATCGGTTCTATCCATGCGATTCTGATTCTGATTTAAGGTTTTAAAAACCTCAAATCAGTCCCTAGTATATTATCTAGTTATCATGTGAGTTCCAAGAATAATAGTTGTTGATTACGTTGCTTATTGTTTTAGACATTTATTCAATTACATCCTTCTTTCCAAGCCTGTTAATTTTTCTGTCACATTTTCTTCAAAACCATGATGTTTTTCACACGATCATGCACCACGAATCATAGCACTTAAACTTGATCTGATATGGGTGATTAATTTGTGAAGTTCAGGATTTAAAGTGCCGCTTAAGTTACATTTTAAGTTAAATTAAAAAAATATTGATTAATTGAAACTTAATTATCGAGTTTTTAATAATTTAATTGACTTCATTAAAATTAAGTATTGATAATAATTATTTTTTTAATATTAAAAAATATAATTTTAATAAAATTGATTTGATCTTAATTAATCTATAGATTGACTTGGTGATCTAGTGACTTAGATCCTTTTAGGGTGTATTTGTTTTGCACCTGTGTTTTGTATTTGCGTGCAAAAAACACAACAAAGTATTTGGTAACTATAAAAATTATGTTTTATATCGTAAGGTCCACTAAAAAAATGAGTTTGAAATATAGTTTTTGTGAAATAGTTTTTACATGTTTTTTTAACTGCATTTCGTAAAACACTGTTTGTTTTTTTGTTTCAAAAGCGCTTTTGAAAAAAATTAACAGTTTTTATTTTTTTCTTTACTTCAAATTTTTTTTGTGTTTTAGATCATTTTGATGCGCTAATATCAAAAATAATTTTTTTAAAATAAAAATACATTATTTTAATGCATTTCCAAGTAAAAAACACTTTAAAAAACAACCACACAACTACCAAACATTTTATACATGTTTTTTATTGCACATAAACCTCAATCATATTTTTTACCAAACACGTATCTAAGTCCAACTAACCACACCTTATCATATTTTTTTAACCACAACCACAAAACTACCTAAAAAACAAACACACTTAAAATTCAATACCTATACCAAATAGGACAATTATGTCTTGGATTCGTGTCGGTTTAGAAATGTAGTAGCTTTTGTTTTTTATACTTTTTAAAAATATTTTTAATTTGAAAATATATTAAAATGATTCCTTTTAGATTTTTATTTTATTTTTAATATTAACATATCAAAATTATCCAAAAAACTAAAAATAATCGATTTCATGATTGTTCAAGGAATGCATGTTTTTTTTTAAATACACCTAAAAACAAAAACAAATACAGTACAAAACAAACAATAAAAATATTAGCACACATTATTAACTATTTAAATGTATATAATAAAAGGTTTATGGGTAAAGAAATGGGTGTTGTTGATTCAATCTTTTGCTCCCTACCTTTTATTTTTATATAAATGTTTTTATATTTTTATATATTCTTATTATTTTTTATTTGGATTCGAGGAAACCTCACCCCCCGAAAAGCACACTTTGTGGGCTCAGGTGAGGGAGTAAAACCCCGGCTGTACCAGGCTCTTATAAAAGGTGCACGCCTTGACTCAAACTCGAGACCTGCTGTGCAGATTTCAAACCCTTTGCCATCACACTACGTCCCTTGGAAATATATATTCTTATTGTTGCTAATAAATGCGACGCGCGCGCGCATATATAAAGAATTAATAGAAAATTGGAAGAAAGCTGAACGAAGCGACCATATTAAACACTTTTTAGAATAGAGAGGCCAGTTAAAAAAAAGATCACATGGACCATAATAAGAACATATAAAAAGAAAGGGACCAAATATATATCACAAATCCAAAGAAAAACAGAGAAAACTCATTACCACTGGCCTCCAAAAATTCTCCTCCTCTCGTCCATCCATGGCTCCACTCTCTTCTTGCTCTTCTCTCCACCCTCTCTCCTCTCTCTCTCCTCCTTCCTCTTCTTCTTCAAAAACACGTCACTTTCTTCCAAAACTACCCCCCTCAAAGCCTGAAATCCCCTCTCTCCCCCGCTTCTCCTTTATCAACCAAAACAGCAACTATAAACTCTATCACCACCAAGCCACACCAAGCCTTCTTTTTCAGCCACAATTTTTGCTCAGTGGCTTGGATACTCCTTTGGATACCCAAACTGCCCTCTCTATTATCAGTGTCTTTGCTGCCATTGCTCTTTCTCTGTTCCTGGGCCTGAAGGTCATCTGCATTCCTTTTCGTTTTCATGTTTTCCTTCATTTCTTGCTTTTAGTTTTACAAGTGCTGAAAAATTTTAGATTTTGATTCATTAATCTTAATGGGTTTTTGCAGGGGGATCCTGTGCCTTGTGAGAGGTGTGCAGGAAATGGTAACTTCTTTTTCCTTTTTAGCTTTTCGGGTTTTGATGATGATGTTTGATGAAAGCTTTAAGCATTACTTTTAATTGCTTGTTATGGAAATGTTAACGATGAGTGCATGAATTATCCCACCAAAGTGAACTAACAAATGTTGAATAGTTTAGCAGTTAGCTCAGGACTCATAGATTTGAAGTTTTAGGACTGCTAATATTAAGAACATTGGAGTTATATTATTGAAACGAAGGCACCAAATTTCGATGCTTATTGTGTCAATTTGGGTTTGTGATGGTGTTTTTGTGACCGTTGTGTCAATTTATTGGTTTATGTTTTGGTATCTTTACTATTTGGTTTAGGTCAATGTGTTCAATAATTAACCTGTTTCTGAAATGGATGCTTTCAGTTTAATTTTGAGTTAAACAGGTCTGTTTAGTGCCAACGTTTGGGGTTTTTCTTGGCAATTCAGTGTTGTGTTTGAGTTCTGTAATCATGTCATTATTGAAAATACCACCTCTCTCCAAGGAAGTCCTTGGTATTCTTTTCTCCTGGTCAATTTGTTGATGGTATTAACTCTTCAAGATTGATCCTTTTCTTGATTTCTATTTCCTTCTCAGGGGAGGAAAGACAGTTAGCCCGTATTTGACATGATGGAATTTGATGAAGTATTTAGAATTTAAAGGAAGTGTGGTTTTGAAAATCAACTTGGTTTGAAGCTGGTATTGTTTTGTAAAAGTCCTGTTTTTTTCTTGGATTCTGGTAATGGGACATGCCTGCATTTTGATAGAAGATGTTAATAAGTATTGTTATTTGTGAATTCCTCTGGATATGAGTTGCTATTAACAGTGGTGAGATTCCACTCTGCGACTGGATTCATTATAGCAGCATAGTTTGACAAACTGTTAATGGAGACCTGCACTGGAAGCTTGGCTGTGAGACCTGAATTTGAGCAGGAGAGAAAGCAACTCAATTCAGCTTATTGTTAGAAGCACTATGTTAGAAAATGACTATTATGTGCAGCCTTCTCTCGCTGTTAGCAGAAGTCCTATTAATTTTGTGTTCTCATTAGATTATTGCATTAATTGGAAAGAGTGTGTCTTAATTGAACTTGTTACGATGTATAGGCGGCACAAAATGTGTGTTTTGCAATGATGGCAAGATGAAGCAAGAAACAGGCTTGATGGATTGCAGGGTGTGCAAGGGTGCAGGTAGAATCTCTCATGTTCAGATAGCTGTCACTAGCACCAATGTTGTTTTTTGATATCCAAGTATTTAGTATATGATTGATAACCTCACTTCTGTTCCTGATTACCATTAGAGTATCATTAGTTAATTCTATATAACCAGCTAGTGCATTCAGATGCAAAAATATAACTTCCCAACTCCATTCATGGAAAATTTTTGCAAGTGGATATTATTTCACTCTTGATTGTTGAACAATGTTGGTTTTAGGAGCTATCTAATTTGACTCAATTTTAAATTCAAAGTGACAAGGACGTATTAAATCGCAAACTATTTGATCTGTTCACTCTCATTTGCTCCTGATTGCCTTTGTAGGATTGATACTCTGCAAGAAGTGTGCAGGTTCTGGCTATTCCAAACGCTTATGAACTTGAGATGTATTCTGCATGAATCACATATTTTTGGCCTGTAACACAAATTTGCTGAAGGTTTAATTCTTTTTTCCAGTTCCTCACTTTTTTTATATTTATTTTTCCATATTCTGTAAATTATTTTCCCTCTCTCTCATAACCAACTTTATTATGTAATTGCAATGAGTTGGGGATAACAGAAATGTAAATACTAATGTAGCTATCTTTTAATTTTAAGATCATTTGATTCTTTAAGCCATCTCCAGCTGGCCAGATGAATTTCTCAAAAAAGGGAGTTCATTGTGTTTCTTTCTTTATTTCTTTTGCCCTTTGGTTTTGTTCTTTGAATGTGAGCAATCCTAAAATTATTCGGCACCATGGAGAGAAAAAATATTATTGCATGACTGTGAGCAATCATTACATTATTCGGCACCATGGAGAGAAAAAAATATATATTATTGCATGACGCAAGCTGGGCCTGTGGATATGAAATTTGTCAGCATTTTCTTGTGAATTTCCCGCCTGAAATATCCCTTAGGCCTTAAACAGCAGTTGATAGTGTTTGCTTCGTAGATTATAGTTATTTTTAAACTTTCAAGTCAGCCTTCTCTTTTAATCGGGGTAACGTTTTTAAGAATGCATCCCAGCCTTGAGAGAACTATATTCTTACTGAAAATAACTATCGTAGGAACTTCGAGCACAGGGCATTGGAAATTATTCTAAAATGATCAGAAATTATTTCTATGTAGAGAATTTCCCAGTTGCAGTAAGTTTCTTGTCTTGTTGCTGGATTTTGTTAGTCTATCCGATTGGCATGTTATTACTAAAATTGCAGTTTTACTTCCATGTGACCTTGGAGTCTTGTTTGCTATTGATTGTTTTTGAATTAACGAGGCATCTTAGAGATAAGAAACCATATGATAGAAGAATGGATTAGAAATTGAACTGATCCAAAACCACCACAGGCTGGTGCTATTGTAAATGTGTCTGATCTGTTAGTATCCCTGGCATGACCTTTCAGCGTACTGTGAAATCCACCGTCTATTTTCCAGATACAATTTTCTCAGCTTGGAATTCAAAACAAAATCACTAGAACGGCGTGCATCTCCTCGGTTTAACACAGACAAAATCCACCGTCTATCTTTTTAGGGTAGATGTTTGCAGCTTTCTGTTAGAGTTCTAATGCTCTCCACGTAATCCACAAAGAAAGAATATTATATTGGTATTCTCTGTTGGCAGTATGTGACAAACACAAACAGTGAAATAGAGAAGCATCTAGAGTACTTTGTCCTGCCCAACCAAACCCTACAAAAATCCAGAAACAACAAGCCATCTGTCTAATAAAGATATTCTAAGACTTAACAGAAAGCCGGCTCTTTTGACTCTTTCCTTGTTCTAGCTCTTAGCTTCTATCCCTCTCCTTCTTAATCCCCACTTCTTCACGTCTTCCCTCACCATCAGAGAGAGATGTCCAACGTAACTACCGGTGCCGCCGCTGCTGAGCAGCCATATGAGGTTGATGAATGCCGTGGAGTCCTTCGCGTGTACAGTGATGGCTCAATCTGGCGGTCTTCTGAACCAAGCTTCAAAGTTCCTGTCCATGATGATGGTTCTGTTGTCTGGAAAGATGCTTTCTTTGACTCCGATCATGATCTCCACCTCCGTCTCTACAAACCAGCTTCCCCCTCTTCCACAAAGCTCCCTATCTTCTACTACATCCATGGTGGTGGCTTTTGCATTGGCTCCCGTGCTTGGCCTAACTGCCAGAATTACTGCTTTAAGCTTGCCTTGGACCTCCAAGCTGTGATAATTTCGCCTGACTATCGCCTGGCTCCAGAGAACCGGCTCCCAGCTGCCATTGAGGATGGTTACATGGCCGTGAAATGGCTCCAGGCACAAGCTATGTCTGAAGAGCCGGACACCTGGTTGACCGATGTTGCTGATTTCAGCAAGGTGTTCATTTCTGGTGATTCAGCTGGTGGGAACATTGCTCATAATCTGGCAGTTCGGTTAGGAGCTGGTTCTCCAGAGTTGGCTCCGGTTCTTGTTAGGGGTTATGTTCTTTTGGCACCCTTTTTTGGTGGGACAGTGAAGAGTAAATCAGAGGCCGAGGGACCGAAAGAAGCATTCCTGAATTGGGAGCTTATCGACAGGTTTGTACACACCATTTTTCACGTTACCATTACTAGTTGTCAGACTAGGCTCAAAGTTTAACTCGAATCAATCTATATTCTGGGTACTATTTGGTTTCCTGAGAAGTTACTTTTTCATTTAAATGTGGCTAGGTTTTGGAGGCTGTCTATTCCCATAGGAGATACAACTGATCATCCACTGGTGAACCCATTTGGACCACAAAGCCGGAGTCTTGAACCATTGGAACTTGATCCAATCCTGGTAGTAATGGGAGGCAGTGATCTGCTCAAAGATCGAGCCAAGGACTATGCAGAGAGACTCCAAGAATGGGGAAAAGATATCAAGTATGTTGAGTTTGAAGGACAGCAACATGGGTTCTTTACCATTAACCCTAACTCCGAACCAGCTACTAAACTGATGCAAATCATCAAAACTTTCATCGTTGAAAAATCCACCTAGTACCTGTTTGCCACCTCCACTATAATAAACTTGTATGAGCTAAAATAAAATGATATAAACTTTTATTATTCTTATATGGGATTTAATGATTAGTTTATTCCTACTTAATTTAACATAAACTTTATTCTGATTAAATTTTAAATGGGTGATTCAGCCACTAAATTAAACCGGGTTTAATACTAAATTCATAAACTGCTAAAAGTATTAAAGCCTGGTATTCTCCCTAGAAACCAAATCTCTCATCATTCCAAAGGCTAACTATTTATATCATAAAGCTTACGGTAATATTGTGAGGTTTTGAACGTAATTTATCCATAGCTTTTTTTTATGATTATACAAGAGAGAAATTACAAAAGAATAATAATCATATGTCAGTATAATTATTATTATTAGTTTAAAATAAAGGATGGGCACATATAAAACGAGTGATAATTTCTTTTAGAACTGGATTCGGCATAAATTGGCTCTAATCAAATCCACTGAGAATTATCAATATGGATTGAGTCACTGTATTCAAATACTAGTAATTAGATGAAATGATTAAATAAATATAAAAACAATCGGAATTATTTCTTAAAAATGGAGCCATCCAATTAGGAAATTCAGTACTCAAAAATCACCAGAAATTCAAAGATAAAGGCAAAATTTGATAGCATTTACAATAGAATGATGAATCCTTGTGCAAATTTACTTGCCAAATGAAGGGATCAGGAAAGTAACTGAACAGCTCTTTCTTGCACTGCTATGAACTGCAACACATTTTTGCTGTAGCCTACAGGAAGGCAAAAATCTGCACCTTGTCTTCTTTCAGGGGCAAGCAATCTTCTAAGATCATTTACTTTGAGCCTCCCTACAACGGAAATAATGTTATCAGAGTTTGTTAATACTTCTTACCTTGGTCTCCGTCTCTTATTAGATTGAGATCCTGATGGACCTCCGCTATCAACATCGCCCCCCGCCTTTCTTTTCTTGTTGTTGGCTTCTTCTAGTTGGAGATTGTACCGAACAAACATCTGATCTCGGAGACGATGTTGTTCATGTTGATTCTGCTCTTTGCATACCATCTTCTCCGCTAGGCTCCTGTCTAGGCTGTATCTGCCAGACCCATCACAAGTCTGGCTCAAGATACGAATGGCTAGTTTCTGCAACTCGGGGCAGCGATTACCATAGACCGACCACCACAGGTCTGCAATTGATGTTACATAGAATACACGTTTAATGTAGCCTTACTCAATACTGAATGCGAGAAATAATTTTCTAAGTATCCTGAAAGAAGTTACTTTACCTGGATGAGCATTGTTTATTTCACCTTCAGCGTATCCGTTCTCGAAATCACCATCGGCTCGGCAGTACTGGGCTGCCTGTTTGTTAATAAGGTATTGAATACGCTGATCGTTTTCCATCCGAATAACGGAGCATTGAAGTCCACTCGAGACTTCAGTGTCCAGATGGAAATTTCTATTATAAAAAAAGGTGGGATTTAGGTAATAAGCAGCAGCATGGAGAGGGCTATGAAGAAAATCATCCCATATTTCGTCAATCAATTCCCACAGCGGAATGTGTCCGGACTTACTGTCTCTGAACTCATACTGTATTGCCTCCTTTATCTGATCCATTGTTTCATATATGAAGCCAATCGAAGGCTTATTATCGGCACTGATCTTGTCAACAACACGGATGAGTGCGGTTGTTGCCTTTGATGCCATTCCTGCTCTCTTCCAAAAAGAAGAACTCTTCACCAAACCAGCTGCCTTCTCGCCTTCAACTTGCTGTGACCAAAAACAAGATTTCCACTCTAATGAAGTGAACATTTCTTTCAGTTCTTCTTTGTAGGAGAGGATGCTCTCCAGGATCAAAAAGGGAATTGCCGACCTCATCTTTGAAGGCTTGAAAAGGTTCTCCCTTTCAGAGCCTGTGAAGTCTCTAAACATCTTAAGAACTGCTGCATTGTTGTGAACAAACCTGACAAGGCCTGTTGCCTCATCCAACACCCTTCTAATGTCATTTACAGCAGCAATCTTCTCTAGCATGAGACCCATGCAATCTGATGCACTTACGGCCCAGAAAATGTGCATATGACTCTTCCTAATCTGCTTGATAACCGGAAACATCCAGCTTGTTATGGAACAAGTCATGACCTGAACAACATTTTGTTGCCCAACCTCCTCAATAACACCATCTAATAAGTTCTGCAAGGCAACAGTGTTGCCAGTTATATCTGTAATATCAGCTGACCGCAGATAAACAAGACCATCCGGGCAATCTACCAGGAAATTGACCAAGCACCTATCATTTCCGTCTACCCATTCATCCATCAGAATGGTACAGCCACTGGAAGCCCATGTTTTTCTAATTTTTTCCACCTTTTCCTGCACGTCCTTTAACTTTTCTTCTAGAACCTCAAATGCTAGTTCATCAGAAATGGTTTCACCGAATATCCCCTGAAACCTAGGCGGATCTGAAAGCTTTACATTGATCCCCGTTTCGAGGAAGTATTCGGCAACTTCGTTTGAAACCGAGGTTTGTGATTCTCCTTCTCTTTCTACCAGCAACCCTCCTGTCCATGCATTAACTGCAGCTGCACTTTGATCATTCCTAGGATGGTCTGACTCTTGAGCGAGACTTTTGCCTTTCGCTTCAAGAATTTGCCACCTGAATTGCTCCCTGACATTAAGGGGGGCAGCATCACAAGGAGCAACATCGCCCCTAACACCTCCTATGTGGAACTTTAGTCGATAAAATCCACTCACCACCTTGTCGCAAAACTTGCATTGAACTTTACTCTTTCTGTCATCCAACGAGACACCATACTCATGGATGCTGACGGAGGTGACGTCATCGTTTAATCGTGCCATTTTCTTATCTGGAGAAGAAACTTGAAAAATAAACAAGAGGAAGTAAAACAGTCAATACAAGAATTGCTAGAAATGCAAGCAGTACTACTATGAGTAATATCTATCAGGATAGAATAATAAAACCACTAAGACTAATTAAAATTACATTTATTTTATCAAATTATCAATAAATATATTAATAATGCATAATTGTCAGTCATATTTAAATTAAAATGTTATATATTTCTCTTTTTTAAAAAAAAAAAGAATGTTGATAAAGTTTTTCATGGGGTTTTGCTCTATAATCTTTTGTTTTTTTTTGGAGAACAAAACTTGAGGTATATAGGTTATTAATTTGAAATTTTAATTTTCTCTATTAATTAAATTACGTAGATAAATTTATAAGAGTTTTTTTTTTTTTTAATTACAACTTGCACGAGAAAGGGATCACAAAGTGAGACCAATGTTTCCACTGGATAAGATAATTGAATCAAACAATAGAATCCAATGGATCTTTAAAGCGTTAAAACCAAATTTAAAAATTGAGTATAATCTAAACTCTGAAATGGTAAGGTATCAATTAAAATTTTAATTAGAAAAGAAAATAAAAGAGTTTTTTTGTGACATTAAATTAAATACATAATCTGGTTATTCGATCCAATTTTTCTTTTGAAAGAAAATATGGAATCCAAATTCTTTCATATATATTTAAATTAATTTTTTGGGGAGAATTGCTTGTTTTATATTTTTTAAAAACAATCTTATTAATTTAGCAGCCTATGTGTGCAGGTGTATACGAATGTGTGTGTGTGTTTGAAAAAAGAAATTCTTTCAATAAAAAGTTCATATATAATCGAGTAACAATTATAGTAGAACACCTTGAAATTGAAATGAACCGTATTAATGATTAGTTTCAAGTTTAGAGTTGACAAAATTGTTTCAACAAAAAGTTCATAACACCTTATTTGTTTTTGTATTTTAAAAATGTTTTTGAAAGTTTTTTATTTTTTTCTTTACTTCAAATTAATATTTTTTGATATTTTTAGATCATTTTGATGTGTTAATATCAAAAATAAATTTTTAAAAAAAATAATAAAATATTATTTTAATACTTTTCTGAGTGAAAAACATTTTAAAAAATAATAACAACCACAACAAGATACAAGTTTTATTAATAAGATAAGTTCATTAATACAGTGAAGTGCTTGTATTTTAAAAGAAATAATTAATGTTAAATTCAAAAAAAATGGAATTAACAATTTTTTTGAAGAGATATATATCGTAATGGGAAGATTAATTAATTAATAAAAACAATCAAAGAAAAAGGCATTAAATTTATGAAACACAGAAACCCTTTTACCGAGCAGCATTTTTCTTCTTTTCCTTGCTCTTCTAATGGCATAAATAAATTTAACAAATCTATATGGGGGTAATTAATGCAAATGTCAACAAAAAGAAAAAAAAAATATCAATATTAAATTCTAATCAAACTATTCACGTATGCTTTCAACTAATAACATACAAGCATAGAAACCAAAAGGCTCAAGTACTGATCATAAAGAAATCTAAAATATTCTTAGTAATTTCATGCATAGGCATGAAATTAAAAGGAAAGGGAATTAATGTAATTAGATAATATATACAATATGGAGATGGAAATAAAGTTGATTTTTCTAATATGTGATGCAAGTTTTACTATATCAAAAATCTATTAGAGTAATTTTATAATTTTATATATAGTTTCACATAAAGATAGGTTTTTTTTTAATTTTTTAGATTTCATCTACTATTTAATTCTGGCTATGTCTTTACTATTTCTGAAATACATATTGTCTCTTATATATAAAAAATCTTTATGTTAATTCAAATCTAAACTATTTAGTAAGTTAATTAAAAATTGATTGTTTAAAAGTGTTAATTTATACTCTTTTTTAGGAGAATTGCTTGTTTAATATTTTTTTAAAACAAATATTTATATTCATAATTTAGCAAACCTATATGAATGTGTGTGTTTGAATAAAGTTTTTCTTTCAACAAAAGTTCGAAATCAAGTGCTAATTATAGTATAACACCTTGAAATTGAAATGACCCATTTTGTTTGAATAAATAATTAATGTTAAATTCAAAAAACTGTGGATTAAACAATTTTTTTAAAAGCTATCTAATTAAATGGGAAAACTCATTAATTAATTAGATCACCAAACATTCAAAGAAAAGGGCATTAAATATATGGGAAAAAAAAATCTTTTATCAGTCAACATTCTTTTCTTTCCCTTGCTCTTCTAATGGTATAAATTTAACAAATCTATACAGAAGTAAAGCAAATATTAATTGAAGGGAAATAATAATAATAATTTTTAATCAAACTGTTCACAAGTGCTTTCAACTAATTAACAACATATATACATGCATAAGAACCAAAAGGCTAAAGTGATCATAAAAAAATAAATATTCTTAGTAAGAGTAAAATTAAACATGAAAAATAAAAGGAGATTGTAATTACCTAATATAATATAAAGAAAATAAAATATAATACAAGTACTTAATTTCAACTAATAACATGTACGCGCATCGAAATTAAAAGGCTCGAGTGATCATAAAAAAAAATCTTAAATATTTTCAGTAAAAAAATAACTAAGCTGAATTTATTTATTTTTAAATAAAACTAAAACCGGTTCAAACTGATCGGTTTCAGTTCGGTTTTTTAGGACAAAAATCGGTTTAAACCGGTTTGGCTCGGTTTGACACGGTTTTTTAAGTTTGACTCAATTTTTTCTGATTTGGCTCGTTTTGGGTTCGGTTCGGTTTTTTCGGTTCAAGAGTTATAAAGCCGAACCGAACCGAATCGGTTGATTTTTTTAAAATTTTAATCGATTTTTTTCACGATTCGGTTTTTCAGTTATTTTTTTCTGATTTTCTCAGTTTAATCAGTTTTTTTCTCACCCTTATATATATTTTAACTACTCTTTGATTCTTTTCAGGTGTTCATAATTTCTAGTGCGAGTGTTTCTTATAAAATATCATTATATTAATTCAAATCTAAACTTTTCGAGTAAGTTAATAATTAAAATTTGGTTTTTTAAAAGTATTAATCCAAACTATAATTTTTTTAATAGAATTGCTTGTTTTATATTTATTTATTTTTTAAAAAAAACTCTTCATAATTCAACAACCTATGTATGCAGATATGTATGAATACGTGCGTGTTTGAATAAAAATTTTCTTTCAATAAAAGTTTGAAATTGAGTAATAATTATAGTAGAACACCTTGAAATTGAAATGACCCGTTCTAATAATTAGTTTCAGGTAATTGTGGTCAGATTTGATTGTTTAGAACTATATATATATAAATCATTTTGGTCGAAATGGGTCCAAAAAATCCACTACAGCGAGATCTATCAATAGGATAAGGTCATTTACAGTGACGCATGCAATTATATTTTAAAAGAAGTAATTAATGTTGAATTTAAAAAACAGTTGAATTAAAAAAATAATTAAGAAGCTATCTAATTATTGGAAAAATTCGTCGATTAAATCACAAAAAATTCAAAGAAAAAGGCATTAAATCTATGGACATAAAACTCTTTTATCAAGCACCATTTTCTGTTTTCTTTACTCTTCTAGTGGCATAGATTTAGCAAATCTATACAGAGATAATGCAGATCTCAGCATAAGAAAAAAAAAATTAATCGAACTGTTCACATGTGCTTTCATCTAAAAACAAACATGCATTTAAATCAAAAGGCTCAAGTAATCATAAGGAAAACTATTAGTAAAAGCACAAACATAAAAAAGAAAAGGGAATTGTGATTACCTAAGGAAGGTGAAGAGGAATCAAATAATGATAACGAAGCTCTCCGGTATTTGTTTCACGATGAAGCACTCTGAAAAACCCAGTAAGTTATTATCAATTGGAGACGGTGATATAAGTCTTGCTCTGTCAATGACCTATTAATATAAATTTTCAAAATTTATTAGCGGTTTCGTATAAAGACAGGTCATTTTTCTTTTTTTGAGACTTCACATATTCACTGATTCTGATTAGATCTTTAATGTTTTCAGAACACGTGTCTCTCATTAAATATCATTATATTAATTCAAATCTAGTATATTTTAGAAAGATAGTTAAGAATTTAATTTTTCAAGATTCGCAAACCGTGTTTTTCTTATAAAATGTCACCGTGTTAATTCAAATCTGATGTATTTCAAAAAATTAATTAAGAGTCTCATTGTTTAAAACTCTTTCACCCAGTGATATTGATAGGTTAAATCAACAATCACCATTTATATTTACAAGAGTAATTTGTCACTTGCGCAATTATGTTCGAAGCAATATAGGTCTTCCAAGAGTTTGATAGTGAGAAACTATCTCTATGACTTGAAACAAAGCAAATATTTGCATCCAAAACCAAAGTTTCGAGTCCTTGATTGTCAAGGGCATTTAAAAGTTGTTCGGATAAAACTTGGGCCATGGTTAAATTAGATATTCAACGGGGGTGTAAAATTAAATAACTTTAAAATGTTCCATTTCTACACTCGGTGGGGGCAATTGCCTTTTAAAGGTTTTTCTTCTTTCCTTTGGTAGCCTGTCTTGATTGGGCTTTTTCATGTGCCAGAATCATCTAACTTGGCCGTCTGTTGAGGTTCACTCTCATTATCCAATGGTGTCAAGTTTTCTCCTATGGAAATTTTTATTTATAAGAACATTAGAATCAATTTTTCTCGAGATTTTATAAAAAAAATAAATTAAATAAAGGATGGGTAATTATATACTTATTTAGATCTATGATTTTTCTTCATAATTTAATTCGATAATCAGAATCAACTTTTATTTATTAAATTGAATTAAGATTCATTACTCAACAACATTTATTCAAATGAAAATACATTAAAAGTATTAGTAGAAAAACTTTTTAATCTAGTATTTGTCTTTTATTTCACCCAGCCCTTTTTAATTAGCATGAATTTAACAAATCAATCAATAAAAAATGCAATTTCATTAAAGGAAAAAAATCTAATATCATATTGAAATGCTTTTGATAAATAACATATAAGAAACACACACGACGATATAACAAAAAAAAAAAAAACTCAAGTCATAAAAAAACAACATATTAGTGACGAATAGGATGAAAATGGTGAGTACGAAAATAAAGGGAATTGTTATTACCTTAAATGGTGAGTATGGAAATAAAGACAATGATTCTACTGTCGATTGCTCTAGATTAGGCCGAGCGAGATGTATAATAAGTAGAGGTGAATAAAAAAACTGATAAACTAATTAAATCAAAAAAATAAAAATAAAAAATCAGAACAAAAACTGAATTAATCATTAAAAAATCACAAAAAAATTCGGTTTGGTTCGGTTTTGATTTTGAAAATCTAAACCTGATTGAACCAAACCGAACTGAACTGGTTCAACCAAACCAACACTTAAAAAAAACACAAGTATAAATAGATAGCTTTTTCTAACCCTAAACCTAAAGGAGCATTTCCTAAACACATAACCAGTCGCCCCTCCATTTGTTTTGCTCTCTGCATCTCTCCTTCTCTAATCTTAAGATTATTAACCAGCAGCCCCCCATACAGGCACTGAGACACACACATAAATAGGTACTGAAAGGAAAGGAAGGACAGGCAGTGAGTTTAATAATCCACTCTTTCTATTCGCTCTAGCCAGACTTTCATCTGATAATTCAACTAGGGAGGAGAGGAAAATTAGTTTTTTCGATACGATCTCCCTGTCTCACTGCACCGATATAGAGGGAAACTTCAGAATGGGGTAGTGGGCTTCGCTAAATCCTGATTTCGTTTTCCTTCTCCCGGTCATCGAAAGCTCAAAGCTACTGGTTCTGTCCTGTCATGCTCTATTCTAGTTCTTTCTACTTTCGAGTCACCTTTCAAGCAGACTCAAAAGAAGAGGAGGAAGCCCACAAAGCGATAGCAACTACTTCTTCTGCTTCGTCTTGAAGCTAGAATTAATCCCTAGATTTCATACTTTTCAAGGAGAAAGTTGTGTATTTTGGCTTGTACAAAAATGACATCATTTCATAGATTTTCAAGCTGGCGAACCGAACTGACTGGTTTGAAAGGGAAAAAAACTAAATCGAATCAAAACTGATTAGTTTAAATTGATTTTTAATTTGATTGAATTAAAAAATTTTAAAAATAATAATTTTAACTTGATTATTTATTTTAATCTAGAATCAAACCGAACCGAAATTACTCTTCTAATAATAAGTTCTTCTACGTTCTTACAAAAAATGTGAAGTCACATCACAATGCAATAATAATTACTCGTCACCTAAAAAGTATAAAAAGTTATAAATTCTTATATAAAAATTATGTAATTGTAGAACAGGTCCAACATGAATTAGAGCTTAGGTTGTGGGGTCAAATTATAAATTCTTATATAAAAATTGTGTAGCTGTAGAACCCAATTTAAGATCTAATGTGATTTAGAGTCTAGATTATCAAGTCAATATACATGTCTATATATGAGTTGCTAGTTAACCTGAATCAATAAAACAATAATGTTATTTTGGATAAAAAAATTAAAACAATATTATTTTAAATTAAAAAAAAACAAAAAAAAATCATTATAATTGATCTCATAAAATCTTATAGACTCTAACCAAATTAATCCATTAAATTATAATTATTTAAATTTAACTAAATTAATATTTAAAATGGTTCAAAATAAAATTTAAGATAGATAAGACTCAAGATTAATATGTCATCAAGTCAATTTTTGTGATTGAGAGAATAAATATGTGTTTGGCTTAGAGGTATGGTGACTTTTTTTAAATGTACAACTTTTTTAAAATACAAATTACACCTTATAAAAATAAAAAAAACATACTTTTATATAAATTCTATATAAAAAAAAATCAATGACATCTTCAAACCAAACACCTCCTGCATGTCCCTGCATTGGCGCGCATGGGAGGGATAATTATCGGCGTCCGTTCACATTTTCATGATAGACTAGCTTGATTTCAATTTTTTATTGGGCCTGGATCATCTAACTGGGCCATTGTAGATTGCGAGGTCATCGAGTTGATTTTTGTGCCTAGTCGGGTATGATATCCATGCATAGGCGCGCATGGTGGGGGTAATTGTCACCCTCTGTTCACATTTTCATGACAGAATAGCTCGATTTCAATCTGTACTGGGCCTGGATCATCTAGCTGGGCCATGAATTGCATGGTCTCCCATGTATCGCATATTCCTATTTTATTTTACGGGCTTCGATAGCTTTTTCATTTATAAAAAAATTTAAATCGAAACATCCCCATGGAATGAAATTAATAAGGGATTTAGAGCCCATTTCGCTAAGCGTTTGCGGCAGCGTTTTTATTTAACAGTATCAATATATTGTTTGGTTACAAAATGAGCCGCAGTTTTAATGTATGGACCCCACCTTTATTTGTGTTCAAAACTTAATTTTACTGAAGTATAAATTATATGCTTTTCGTTTCCTGTTCATGCAATTGTGTTTATAAACACAATATAAAGTTGTTCCCATCTTCCTTCCTTGACCAGTGCTTCGGGTATGGATGGATTTTGTCCAAATAAGAAAACCATGAGAACTGTTCTTACCCGGGCGTGGCGCTGCTAGAGGCGTCGAGGGAGACAGATGGGCTGGCCTGCTGAAACCATTTTTCTTCTGTTCAACCACGAGGGCTGTTCTTAACAGTTTTCCTTTTGTTCTTCCCCTAGCCTTCGTAATTGTTGCTACACTTGAAGATGATGATGACGATGATGGAGGGCGTAAACCACTTTCCTCTTTTCTGTTTTTCCGTTGTTCTTCCCTTAGTCTTTTAAGTGCTCTCCTTGTCTGTGTGGAGAGTGAATTAATTTACTTTCTACAAAACTTCACTCTCCACTGTTGTGAACAGTGGAGAGTGAAAAAAAAAGGTAAAAATATTTAATATTTAATTGTATTTTATTAAAAAAATTAGTGTTTAGTATTATTTAATAATACTACATAAATTAGAAGGAGATCACATAAAAGCGTGATATTTGCAGAATTTGATCGTAATTTCAATTTTGTTTCTGATGATATTTTACCTGATTTTGTTGCACGCTCAAAAAATCATAGAAACTGTAGTTCTTGTCCGATGAATTTTGTACGTAATGGAATTATAAATAGTTTAATGAAACAATAAAAAATATTTTATATAAAGTATTATTTATTTCATGACATAATAGCAGTAGTTAAATCGACAATATTTAAATTAAAAACCATCAATATTAATATATATATTTTTTAAATTATTTTATAACCTCAATTTCAAAAACATTCTTAACCAAATACATTAAACTACTTTTTCTTTAATCTCAATTTTAACCACAGTTTTAACTAAACACTTATTTTTTCAAACCAACCTCAACTAAAAGTACTTTTTATAAAACAACTTTTTTCAAACCACAACCACAACAGCTACCGCAATACCAAACACACTCTTACATGAGCTCGTGATTAATAAATGCTTTGTGAAGCCCAGAGCAGTGGGCCGTAAACTATTACACCCCAAATGAAAACCAAAAAGAAAAATAAATAACAAAGAAAAAAAATAAATAAAGAAAAAAAAAACCATCTTTGGAATTGAATTTTATTCTTATATTGAGTAATACTGGAAAAAAATAAAAATAAAGTAAAACACAAGTTCATCATAAAAAATTTATCGATAAAAATTTATTTATGACATCAATATATTAAAACAATAAAAAAACATAAAAAAAATATAATTTACAGCTAAAAAAATCTCAAAATCTCTAAAAAAATATAATTCAACTACAATCCCAAATAAACACTAAATAAACAAATATAAAAAATACACTCTAATCTTAACTTTATATCTAAATTATTTTTTATACCAGTTTTATAAACAAAGAATTCTTAATTAAAGACTTTCATTAATTTCTAATGATTTTTATTAATATTTTTATTTAGATTATATTTTTGTTATAAAAAAAATATTATTTTCGTAGAAGTTTTTAATTAAAAAATAAAATAATTTAATGATAAAATTGATATAAAAATAATTTGAATACAAAATTATTAGTTTTTTAATAATTTAATGACATATTTAATGTTTTTATAAACTCTAATGCTGAGCTGTAGTTTTATAATCATAAAGTTTTAAAGTTAGGTTCCCCAGTTTGAACATTTTCAAACCCTCAAATCTCAAACGGTCAAAAAAATTAAAATCCAAACCCTGCTAACCGTTTACCCAAGCCTCTCTCCACCGTCCGATCACTCGCTAAATTTTCAAATCCCTCATTTTCCCTCTAAAACTCATTTTTCAAAAGAAAACACTCTCTCTCCTCTTTTCTTCTCCCTTGCTCTCTCCAGATTTTCTCACCTCCCAAACATCCTCTCTAAAATCTTGCCCTAGAATTTGCAATCAACTTCGAAACCCTAGAAATTTCACTACAGGAACTCAGTTTCCTTTACGAACTCTAAAATGCCTTTCTTACTGGATACTGCGAGCGCGATTAAGAGGCGGTTCGGGTTCCAAGACCAGTCCGTCTCGGAATCCGTGCCGTGTACGCCAGATCTACTGAAATCTGTTTCTCGAGATCATCACCTTGCTTCCACCCAATCTGTATTTGCCACGTCAGCAGTCCGGAGAATTAGTGACATGGATGATGATGATCACGGTGGCGCTACAGGCTCAGAGGTGGCCGCGCGGCGTCATGCACAGAGCTTTGAGTTCTCCGAGGATCCTTCCTTCTGGAAGGACCATAACGTGCAGGTTTAATTTACTTTTAATAAGTCATGATTGAGTCCAAAATATCATGACTTGATGCTAATCAAGCTTTAAATTAAGTGAATTTGCTATTCGATTAAGCTATGGTTTTGGTTGAATTATTTTTATTTTCTTAGGTTATTATAAGGTTAAGACCGTTGAGTGGTTCGGAAATCTCTGTACAAGGGCATAGCAAGTGCGTTAGGCAAGAAAGTTGTCAGACAATTACCTGGACTGGGCATCCAGAGTCGCGGTTTACTTTCGATCTTGTAGCGGATGAAACTGTTACGCAGGTATACACTTCTTTTTATTGTTTATTTTTCCGGTAGAATCTCAATTTCCATGTTTAATTTGATTACTGTGGTGTAACAGGAAAAAATGTTCAAAGTTGCTGGATTACCTATGGTGGACAATTGTATGGGAGGCTACAACAGTTGCATGTTTGCGTATGGCCAAGTGAGATTTTGCTTATGGTTTTCAGCTCTAATGTGATAGTCTAGTTGTTTTAGTGTCTAAGAAAAATAGATTAAAAGGAAAATGTTGTGAAAAGCAAAAAATCTTGTTTACCTGGCTGAAATTATGTGCAGACTGGAAGTGGAAAGACTCATACAATGCTTGGAGACATCGAGGGAGGTACTCGAAGACACAGTGTTAATTGTGGAATGACACCTAGAGTATTTGAGTATTTGTTTTCAAGAATCCAGAAGGTTTGTGATTTTTCTCTTGGACATCAAGTTGAACTATGAATGAATTCATTTTAGATTTTGGTGTGAGGCTGTGTTTAGGAGGACTATTTTTTGGATATTTGTGTGCTACTCCCGAAGAATTAATTTTATGCCAGTACCTATTTAGCTAAGCCAGAAAATATGAGCCAAATTGCACAATTATAACAAGGAATATATATGTTCTCTCATTGATTCTGCCTTTATCATGAATTGCGTTTAACTGTTTCTAGGATTTCCTTGGAATTCTGTTTAATGTATGCATATCTGGTATCTTTTTGTTCGCAAAGGAGCTGAGATTAGCTGCTTGCCTTTTTTCCTTTTACATTCACATAATCCATATCCAAACTGTTGGCCAAAGGCTGAAGTAGAGATTAGCTTTCTTTTTTAAGGGGTTGCTGATATCACTTTTGTTGGTTTCTGTGACAAGAATCTAAATGTGGTTTTAATTGTTAAATTGTGTCAGGAAAAAGAGGCTCGTAAAGAGGAAAAGATAAAATTTACCTGTAAATGCTCTTTCTTGGAAATATACAATGAACAGATTCTTGATCTCCTGGATCCATCATCTTCCAACTTACAGGTACAGGTTAATTGAAGTCCGTATCTCTTCAATTTATATGTTTTCTTTTCCCTGGCTGCAATAATAAAAACCAATTTGCAATGTGGAAATGAATTCTGCCATGAAAGAGCTCTTAACTCTCAAATTCCACTTTTATTGCTTATGCTGTAAACAACATTCTTTTCATTAATTCATTTTGAACAGTATTAAACCATGTGAGTGCATATGAAGTTGTGCTCTTTTTACTTTTATTGAATTGAGATTTTTGGTGAAATTAAGAATATTTGGTGGACATTATTATTACAGATAAGAGAAGACGTGAAGAAAGGGATTTATGTGGATAATCTTAAGGAGATAGAAGTTGCAAGTGCTCGAGATGTGCTTCAACAACTAATTCAGGTATACAAATTGCCTTTACACACTGTGCTCTTCAGAGCGAACTTACTGTGAGAAATAAGTTTTAATCAGTCTTCTGTTTTGAAATCTCCAATTGTTTCTGATTATCAGAACAAGCACTAAGCTTCCAAAATTATAAAGCAAAAACTACGATGTTACAAGTATGAGATTGTTGCTGGAAAATTGGGAAAAAACACCAATAGAAAAAGTTTTACATGAAAGAAGAATTCTTTTTTATAATAAATCACTCTTCAGAACTTATGCATTTACATGGATGATTCTTGCTTTATTTCCTCAAAATTATACTAAACCAAGATTCATGCACTGTTTTTCAGGGCTCAGCAAATAGAAAAGTAGCAGCCACTAATATGAATTGTGCAAGTAGTCGTTCTCATAGTGTATTTACATGCATCATTGAGAGTAAGGTTAGTGTTCTTTCTCATATTTTTTAATTGAAAAAAATAAATAGACAAGAGTTCTTTGTTGAGTTTCTTGAAAAATAACATATACTGAATGCCTTCTTTATCTCTTCCTGAAAGATATTTGGTTTTGCATATGAAAAAAAGTGATCTGAATTCTTTTAAATGAGCTGGTTTGATGTGGCAATTCTAATTGCTGGTTTGTCATCAGTGGGAATCCCAAGGTGTAACTCACCATCGGTTTGCTCGGCTTAATCTTGTTGATTTAGCAGGATCTGAGAGGTACAAGGATGTGGAATAGAACATTGATTTTATTGAAAAAGACAGTTAGTAAAGATTTCAATCCATTTTAATAACCATGTGTTTATCATCACAGGCAGAAGAGTTCTGGTGCTGAAGGTGAACGTCTTAAGGAAGCTACCAATATTAACAAGTCACTTTCAACATTGGGGTGCGGTGTCCCACTTATTTTTAATTTCTTTAGTCATTTTTTTTAAGATTTTTTTTTTATATATGTGGGAACTCAAAGTATTAATTCATTGTCAACTGATAATTTCATTTCACTGGTTTTGATGTTCGCAGACTTGTTATTATGAACCTTGTAAGTATATCAAATGGGAAGTCTCTCCATGTTCCTTACAGGGATTCAAAGCTCACATTTTTGCTTCAGGTAGACCTTTTCAGTTTAATACTGTTATTTTATGTGGTGTAGTTGAAGAGTTCATAACATTTAGTTTTTACAAAGAGATAAAAGCTCTAGCATTTTGTAATATTAATTTGCATTAAATGTCTTGATTGTTTTAGAAGTTGTAATTTCCTTTATCATAGATATGGCTGGCTAATATATACACTTCTATTTAATCAATATTTTTTTTTTATCTTTTCCTTTCAGGATTCTCTAGGAGGAAATTCAAAAACTATCATAATTGCTAATATTAGCCCATCTCTTTGGTTTGTTGCTATCTATTTTTTCATAATTGTTTCTTTTAGGTTCTTGCCATGCAAACTTAAAAACAAATTTTGACAAGCATGACTTATTTATGCGTAGATATTCACATTGCAGTATAACAAATTTTATGGTTCCCTTGCAGTTGTTCTTTGGAGACGCTTAGCACATTGAAGTTTGCACAACGTGCAAAATTCATCAAAAACAATGTATGTGATCTGTAGCTTCTGTAATATTTAATTTGCCTTGAAGTCCATACGTGATTACTAGCAGTAAAAAAAATAGAGAATAGGGTATCCTTCTGTAACTGATACTATTGTAACAAATGGAAAATTAAAATTTAGGACATACTTTTCTTTCCCTTACACGGTACATCTAATTTCTAACTGTCAACCATCATTCTGTTCTCCAGGCAATTATCAATGAAGATGCATTGGGAGATGTTATTGTGATGCGAATGCAAATTCAACAACTTAAGGTATTGTATTTGATTTGAGATTCTCTCTCATAGCTTGTGATCAGTATGAGATTACCCTTATTTCAGAGCACTGCATTTTCATTTTGTTTTTGCGATGTTGTTACGTCATTGTTACCTAAAACAACTCACTATTGCTCTAAGAAAAGTGACAAGGACAATTTTTTTTTACCTACATTTTTTGTTCATATACTTTCAGAAAGAAGTGTCCAGACTTCGCAGTTTAGTCAATGGGGGTGTTGAAAATCTAGATAACGATACTTCATCCTTAAGCTTTCTTGGATCTCCTGGACAATTTAAGTGGGAAGGGCTTCATGGTTCATCTAGTCCGCTTATGCCTGAAAAAAGGATGTCTCAGGTACCCATCGATTGTTCTTAACCTTGAATATTTGATTCAGGATTGTTAAATGACCTTCAGCTAAATTTTCCCCGTGCTTTCTTAGAAGAAGGATTATGAAGTTGCCCTTATTGGGGCCTTCAGGCGAGAAAAAGATAAGGACATAGCATTGAAGGCATTAAAAGCTGAAAATCAAGCAGCTATGCAACTGGTATGTGTGAAACAAATTGCTTGGATTTAATTAATAATTTGATTTTTTTTCAAGAAGTTAATTTTGGTAATTTGAAATGGAATGTACCAGGCCAAACAAAGAGAGGATGAGATAAAAAGCTTAAAAATGATACTACGATTCCGAGAAGCTGGAGTAAAGAGGCTAGAAGCAGTTGCTGCAGGAAAGATTTCGGCTGAAACACACTTGTTGAAAGAAAAGGAGGATCATCTCAAGGAAATTGAAGTTTGGCGAACCCAGGTTGACCGCAACCAAGAAGTCACAAGATTTGCCACAGAAAATTTGCGTCTGAAGGAAGAAATTAGAAGGCATGCCTTTTTTAGCCTTTGTCATTCCTTCTATTCTCAGTAAAGTGGCAAGACAAATTATATGGTGTCGATTTATATACATTGGTTGTCCATTCTGAGAAATTCAACATGAAACAACCACATAAGATTAATGTAGTGATCATGGAGTATCTTTCTAATAATAATAAAAAAAACAGAGCTGGATGTAAATTTATGTAAAACTTATGCTGATAGAAGTTCATCATATTAGCACTAAAACTGAGGTCAAACATCTCTGATAGCAATAAACAGTAGCTTCCAACAAACTGAACCGTGAGAAATGGGAATGTTCCAAAGAAAGTTTGGAGTAAAAAATCAGAAAAGGTACATTTTCATTTAATCAGGCCATGCATATTATTTTTATTGGTTTTTGTTTGCAAATAACAGATTTCAATTAATAGTTCTGTGTTCAATTAAAGTTACATTCTGAAACTATTTCTTGTTTTGGGTGCTTATTTTGGTTCTACTTCACAGATTAAAGTCATTCTGCGAGGAAGGTGAAAGGGAGATGATGAATGAACAAATCATGGTCTTACAGAATAAGGTAGAGAAAACAATGTCAAACTTCTTTTAAGCTGTGTTTGTAGTCAAATTATCCTGTTTCTAAAACATCTTCTAACTGTATATGCAGTTACTAGAAGCACTAGATTGGAAACTTATGCACGAAACGGATTCCTTGGCAGTTCAGGTTCTTCACAAGCTTTGCTGTGAACTATGTAAATGCGTGGTTATATTTAGTTTTTTCCTCGTTAACTGTGAGTTTTTTTATTTCTTTCCATTACAGAAAACTAGCTTAGACATGGAGACAGAAGTTCAGGATGATCTACCGATTTCAATTCAGGTACAATTCAAGCGGATGCATTTCCCAAAGCTTTTTTCACAACATTGTAACTACTGTCGCATATAAGTTTAACTTTTAACATATCAGTTTTGATTACATTCATTGAGATGGGATGTAAAATATGCTAATGGCTTGTACTCATTCATGAAAGTCTGGCGACAATGTTTTTAATTTCTTTTTCATTGTTGCAAGAGTTTGTTGCTCGCTAGTATGATATCTGCAGTTGCTTTTCTGTTTATTCAATAGTAATCATATCCCAGACTTCAAACTTGTGTTAAATGCTTGTGTAATTAGCATTTTGACTGCTGGGTACTTAACTTGATTTCGCAACAAGAGGCACGTGCACAGGTGTGATTGTTATTATAGGCAACGGAGAGGTTCCTAGATTGTATACTGCAACCATCCTGTAGCACAAATTTAATGACATTGTAATATGATATTTAGAGAAAATTGTATTCACCGTTCTATATTTCAGAATCTCATTGCATTAGTCACCCAACCCCATTATGTATGATATTTTTGTCAAGGACAAGGCAGGCATTCTTGCTTTTACCAACCAATATCATTACAAAAAAGAAAAAAAAGCAGCAATTCTGCCTGATTTCAGTTTGAGGTTCACATATAATTTTGTTTCTAGTATATCATGTTATACTGGCAAGTGCTTGGTGTATGTTTTGAATTATCTTACAAACTGTGCCATGTATGCTTTTTTTGGTGTTTGTATTACTCGTGCATATTTTAGCACTAAAGACTTTGTGGATATAAATAACACTCTTGTTAACACAGGAACCAAGATCACCTTGTCAATCTTCAATTAATGAGGAGAACGAGTTCCTCCGCATACAGGTCTGCCACCCTGCTTCTTTGTTCACAAACTTTTATGTGCTTTCATTTGATACAAGGGACATAAACATAATTTGTTGTATTATAGACTATTCAAAACCAGGCTGAAATTGACTTGCTCCATAAGCAGCTGGAGTTCTGTTTTGAAGAGAAGGATAGACTAGAAAGGTAAAAATTGACTCTTAATTCTTTTACTAATCAAAATGTTAGAAGATTCATTTGATTGAATTCTTCAATTAACATGTTTGGTTGCTTTTACCTTTAACTTGATAACAGCTGATGGTGAATGTACGTTTGTGTAGAGACTCAAATACCTAATAAGTTTGTGTATGCATGTATGTTCTGCACTATCTCAAAATGCTGTCAGCCTGACCAGATTATTTTGTAGGCATGTCAATGATCTCATGATGAAACTTGAAGAAGAGAGATCTTATAGAGCTACAAACGAGAGAACAGAGCATCTTGAACTTCCTTTATCAACTGATGCATCAGTTGTCAATGCCAATGACCAAATGGAGCTCAAAACAATGGTTGATGCCATTGCTGCAGCAAGTCAACGAGAAGCTGAAGCTCATGAAAAAGCTATTACATTGTATACGGAGAATAATGAGCTGCAGTTGAAGATTGAAACATTTATTGTGGCAAATGAAGAGCTACAGTCAAAACTCAAAGCATTAATTGAGGAAAAAAACAGTCTCATTGAAATGTATGAACGGGCAGCTTCAAAAAGTAGCTACAACAATGTGAACGATTCTGAGAGTGAACAAAATGGCATGGAGGTTCGTGATGATGATAATAGTGCTGAGAGGGGACAAAATGGCATGGAAGTTCATAATAATGACAGTGCTTCTGAACTTGCCAACTTAAGTGAGCTAGAGATGAAAACAGTTGAGAACCTAGAGCAGCAGCGTATGGAATTGCATGAAGAAAATGAAAAGCTGATGGGTTTGTATGAGATAGCTATGCATGAGAGGGATGAACTGAGAAGAAGGCTTTCTTCTTATGAACAGAACAGAGTTGAATCTAGAGGAGAACTTCATTGCCCAGAAAAACACGTGGAAGTTGACGGAGAGAAATGTCTTCAGTCTTGTGCTCCTCCTATTTACCTTGGTACAGAAGTTTCAATGGAGGAAATCCGTGCCCGTTTATTGAACGCGGAGCAAACTTTTGTTGACTTTCATGAAGTTTTGAGAGAAATTGAAGCAACAGAAGAAGGGCTTCAGCTAAAGCAGGAAGAGTTTAGATCCCTTGAGCTACTTTCTTCTGAAATGCAAGATAAAAAAGCTCTTGTAGATAAGAAGTTATCGGCACTGAGATATTCTCTATCGAATTTTTCTTCATCGGTCGCTTACTTTGAACAGCGAGAAGTTAGAGCAAAGGCAAGGGTAAATGCTTCAGTGTCTTATTTTAGGAAAAAGAAAGAGGAGTTGGCTCGTCTGCAAGTTTGCAAAGAAGATGCTGAGGCTAACCTGGGAAGGATCCAACAATCTGAAATTGAATTGAGAAACATCCTAGCAGTTTTGAAATCCAAACTCGAGGAGAAGAATCAGAGACAGGAGAGTGAAAAGGTTCTTTTTGCCATCGATAACATCGAGAAAGTAGACACCTCACAGAGAAATTGGCAATTAGGTGGGAAAGCTACAGAGCTACTGAAGTCCGAGGAAGAGAAAACCAAGCTACAAAGTGAGATGAAGTTGTCCCGAGAAAAGCTTGGTCTTGTAAAAAGAGAATTTGAGGATTTGAGTAAAAGATTGGATAAGATAGAGAGTGAAATACAAGCTGTTCAGATGGATATACAAAAAGGATCAAAATCCGTGGAGGAAATGGAACGTGCACTTCAAACTGTAATCCATGAGAAGGAAACTCTCCTAGAAATCACCGAGAATGGAATGTCTGAAATTCAGAGTATGATTCTTGAATACCAGCAAAGTGTCTTTGATACAGATCTCAAGGAGGCAGAGTTGAAGACACTGGAAGAAGAATTACAGCTGGAGTTCAGAAGAATCGAAGAGTTAAGAAAAGCGCGGGCAGCGGCCTCTGAGAAGATGACCAGGCTGTTGCAAAACACAAGCTCCCATTCTTGCTTCGCTGAGAAGATGGAAGAGTAGCTGCAATGTGTTCGGGTTTCTATTTTCGAGGCAAAGACATTTGCTCAAGTAGGTATCTTGTCAACCTGTAGTTAGATAACACTTGCACAGTATCACATCGTGTGGCCTGATGCATCTTTTATTAGCTAACAGTTACTTTGTAGAAGTTTATTCTTTATTAGCTTACCACATTGACCTCCTCCTCCTCCTCTTCTATGTATTTACTAGATCTAGATGTTGCTGCAATTCAAAAAATCATAGGGTTTCGGATATCGATATAGCTATTTTGATGCTCAGGAAAAAATTATAACACTATGATTTTTTGTTCTGGTGGACTATCACTGAATTTCTCTTCAGCTCCTTACCAGTAGTAACCTTTCCCTCAAAAAGTATAACCTTTCCCTCGAAAGAAAAGAAAAAAGAACACAGAACTTCAACCATCCCGCACTAAAAATAGTTGTGAGTATGAAAATCTTGATGATATAGTCTTGGAGAATGTCTAAATAAATCTATTTCTTTACACCAAAAACAGGAGACAAAAGAGGTGGTTCCATTTTCTTGATCTAGTAACACCACAAGAAACT
>Ga0325410_1000310_pt1 | contig 48867 bp, 37 predicted proteins | sample PopdelMetagenome_16_FD_206182 | JGI IMG/M metagenome (GOLD analysis project Ga0325410, IMG submission 206182) | Populus deltoides microbial communities from Bellville, Georgia, United States - Xylem-PdIQD-R3 | ecosystem: Host-associated > Plants > Phyllosphere > Stem > Wood/Secondary xylem...
TATTTTAATATCTAGCCAAACAAGCCTTTTTGAATATTAGAAAATTTTGAAAAAAATCAAGGATCCTTTTAGATTTATTTGTGGGTCCCTCGTATTTTTTTTACTTCATTGAGTATTTTGATTGTAGACTTTTATTGTGAAATGTGAATTTAGTATGTGATATATATCTTAAAAAAAATAAAAATATATGTTTTGTTTTTCAATCCAAATTTTACTGATTTATTCACTAGTGCCAGAGTCAAGAATACCACTTTTTTTTTGTTACGTAATACTTACCAACGTCAAAGTTGGAAGTATTCGTAGTCGAATATTCATTAGCACCAGAGTTAAGAATATTATAAGCAGGCCATAAAAATAAAAACAAAATAAACACTTAACAATTTAAGACAAAACCATCAATGCAGCCTACGTCAGGTATCACACTTAATGGGTGATAATATCTTTCTTTTCGCATAATCAGTCTCGTACTATAGAATCTCTATTGACTAGTTAGGGTTCATAGTTACCATAATACTAGGTGACGACTCCTTAAAATACACTTTTTTCCCTTTAAGAACAAGAAACCAAATATCTGTTCTTTTTCTTAAAAATTTTAAAGGTCACCACAATGTTGGGTGCAATATAATGACGACTCCATTGGAGACCTTATTGGACTAAACTTTACCTTTTGTTTGTCAATTGTTATAATATTTGTTATGTTGTTTTTATGTGGTTATTGCTTTTTACTATTTTAGCACGCATCCCTATTGTCATAAATCACTTTAAGAGCATACACTTTAAAATTTAAGATAGGTGAGGAAGTAACGGTACCCCTGATGACTTTAACCTTAGCAAGACTTGTGAAACCATCCAACTTTTATGTGATTATTTACTTGGAAGTGGTTAGTATGTCGATATGATATTATTCAGGGCCTCTATCTCCGTGCTCCTTATAAGCCTTGTATCTACTTTTTAAGGATGATCATTAAGCATGCGAGATACCTTTTGAAACTAGATAGTAACCTACCCCTTGTTGTACTTAACGACTAAAACCTACCTATTAAGTTGTACCCTGTTTAATCTCATTATGACAAGCCTAACATGTGGCATCTTGAATTCCAAGACTGTTGGGTGACAAACGGTCGTCACATAGGATACAAGAGTCTGAGTTGTTACAATTAACAAAAGGGAATTGATTTGAATTAAAAGCTAAAAGGCTTATCAAAAGCTTAAACTTATGCAAGACTAGACAAGGATCCCCTTATTAGCATGATGATGACATCAGGTTCCCAAAATCCATGAATAAACGACCATTGTCACCCTGTGAAGGGCGAGTCCACATTTAATATGCATTTTTCTTGTGATAACAACAATAATTTTGCATAATTGCATGGTTTTTATTTAGCAGGTTGAGATATAAGTTCTCCATTGAAACACATCTATAACACTCGTTTGAGAAAAAAACATATCTAGAACGAAGAGCCTAGTTAAAGCCCAACACCAAAAAGAGTTGGAAAGTTTTAAAAAAGAAGTTGTAAGGTTTACTAATCTACTCAAACATGCCTTGGGATCTAAATCCAGAGAAGCAATATTTATAGCTCAACCTCTACAAATGCTTATAACTCCTTTAATCCATGGAATTTATAGGCAAATGAGGTGCCACCTGAATTTCAACAGGTTACGTATTTCTAATTTGCTCAACTAGCATATCCCATAAAAATGTTATTTACCATTGACTTTATAGTGAAGGAATTTCAAAAGAACAAGATGGTAAAAGAAGATGGTCTGGAAAAATTAGTTGCCCTAGAGGAAAGGATGATGACAGTTGAGAGAACTAACCTATATGATCCTATAAAGGCTGTTGAGATGTGTTTGATGCCCAACGTGGTCATTTCTAAAAAGTTTAGAGTGCCAGAATTTGTCAAATATACTGGAACTTAATGCCCTATAACTCATCTTAAAACATACTACAACAAAATGGATGAGATGATTTATGATGAGAAACTGATGATTCACTTTTTTCAAGATAGCTTGATTGACGTTGCCCTCACTTGATATATGTGATTGGATAATACCAAGGTGAAAAAGTGAAAGGATTTGGTTGATGCCTTCATTAGATAATATAAGTTCAATATGGACGTGAGCCTTGATAGGTCAAGCTTGCAAGCTATGAAGAAGGACAACACCATAAGAGAATATGCTCAAAGATGGCGTGAGGCAGCTACAAAGGTTAATCCTCTTTTGTTAAAAAAAGAGATAATCAATTTATTTTCTAACACTTCAAGAACTTGTACTTTGAATACTTGATTGGAAGCTCTGCACAACATTTTTCTGACTTGATTGTTATAGCTGAGAGGATTAAACAAGTCATCTAGTTAGGAAAGATTGTTGACTCGACTGAGGAGAAAGGTTTTGCTAGAAAAAAAAAGAAACCGAGGTTTACAATATAGAAGGTGGTTATAAAGGCAAGAGAAAAAACTACCAAAATAAAGACATTTACCCCTCATGTAGCTAACTTCTCCACATCGATCCCTAGAAATCAATCATTTTAAAGATGAAGCTACAATGTTATTAGGCCAAGAATGATCTACATATAACCCCAACTGACTATTGAAAATAAGCTCATGTCGAGGATTTTGTAGGAAAGGAACGATTGGGAGATTCTAAAAAATTCTAATCAATGATTACTAAGTGTTTAGCCTTTTTATGTATTACTTTGCTAGTAATCATAGATCAAGAAGTTGACTTAAGGTTTTTGTTGTTAAGCCTATTTTTTAAAGTTTCAATGAAATAATGAGTTTGTCCTTCAATTGTATCTCTTCCTTTAATTTACAATCAAACATTATTCATTTTTATAAATTCTGAAAGAGGTTCCCTATAAGAACTCACAAATACACCTTTACAGCCTTGCATGATCTCACATACTCAATTCATTTTTTTTACCAAAATCTTTTCCCCCGGTGGAATTTTAAAAAATTAAACTTGCTTTTTTTATTTCAGAAATGATTTGATATTTATTTAAAACAACATTTTAACATTTCATTTGTAGAATGACAAATGAATCAAGCAACTCCTTTATTAAGATGATTAAATTCTAAACCAAAGTATATGAATAGAAAGATGAACAGTCACCTCCCATATCATGACTCTTAAGCCAAGTGTTTTAAATGTATGCATAATAATATGTAGTGGATTCATTGCTCATGAACTCATGAAATGCATCTCTTTGCAAAGTCCAAACCATCGCACTGGACGAGATCAAAGTTTATTGATCTTAACCACTAGCATTTAAAATGAGAAAATGTCATTTTTATTATCCCTTACGGTCTTTGATTAGTACTTAAAAGTGCATTTTTATCAAGGTTTTATATCATCATTTTGCACTTGAAGTATCAGTAACTCCTCAACTAGAGCATGTTTTATAATAACATGTCTAATAATATAAGATACCTTTAATTTATGGTAAATGTTCATCTTAAATGCAAGCCTATCACATAAATCAAAGGATTGATTGATGAGTTTAACTACTAAAATTGAGAAGACAAAGAGAGGGCTAAGCTTAGAAAAGAGATGTTGGTTCAGTCCAAACTAGAACACCATTCAGCTATTGGATCTTAACTAGAGCTGTAGAACTTGGATTTAGGTCTGGTTTATATTTATGAAAAGTTAAGACATAGGCCTAAAACTTTCATGAAGAGTCCAAGATTCAAAAAGACTGTTTGCAAGTTCAAATTATAGCAACAACAGAGAAGTTGGAATCTGTCCTGCAGCCCAGACACTGTTTAGTGTTCAGCCCATATCTCAAGTTCTAGAAGTCCAAATGACCTCATTCTTTTTTATTGGAAAGCTGAGATAATTTCCCAGAAATTTCATGAATACTATCTGTTCAAATTCTGATGTTAGCAATGACGTTGTCTGCAGACAAGAAGATAAGGTTGTTACCAAGTCAAGAGGTGGCCACTCACTCAACAATTAGTTATCAAATCAATAGTTCTGAATTTTAGTCTATAAAATAAGGCATTTTCCATGCATTTAGGCATCTTGGTTTTCAGATCAAGATCATTTTATTGCTTTCTTTCTTTGTAATGTTGAAGTTTTATTTAATGTTATAATAGTTTCTTGTTTATGTTTTTTATTTTCCTTTACTATACTTAATTAACTATGTTCTTATCTTGTCTATTTATGTTCTTCTTCTTTTTCATTATGTTTAGCTAAGTTTATCATGTCAAGGTGAAAAGGTTTCACTAATGGTGTTAGAGTAAGTATAATATAAATTCAACATGGACTTTAATGCTTATATCTAAGAACACATGCCATTAACATGTCTTATCTTTTTATCCTACCAATTCGTAATACCTTACTTGTTAAATAGTTAATCTAGATTTGTGTTGAACATTCCTTGGTACAACAAATACTTGATCCGTTCATAGCCAACTGTATGGTATAACCGACACCTGTGCTATGAAAGGAACTTGATTTGTTGTTAACATAAGTTAGCAACATGAATGCCTGATGATATTCATAAGTATAGTGTTACAAAAATAAGATAATTAATATGATCATGTTAATAATTTATAATGAGTTTATACTTTACTTATTTCTAATACTATTAGTGGATCCTCTAGCATTGACAATTGTTTTATCCTTGTTTAATCTTTTCATTATTATCACATCTCAAAGTTCTCTTCAACATCAATATCATTTTATTATTTGTAATTTATATAGTTCACCTCCCTGTGGTTCGACCTCGGTCTTGCCGAGTTATTTATTACTTCGACGCTCCTGCACTTGGGATAAGACATTAATCTTTTGATCGTGTCAGTCTTCTCTTGAGGCTAAATAAATTTTCTTTCATAAGAAATCCCGACTAGAATCACACTTCACACTAGGGCAAGTGAAATTTCAACGATCAATAATGATGAAAAAGCCGTGAGAAAACCAAAAAGGCAAAAGAGCCTAAGAAACTCAAAAGCTAGGGGGCATGCCCAGATCAAAAGAAAAGTGAGAGTGAAAAATAAATGAGTATTCCCCAACCAAAACAAAGAAAAACAGCAAAAGAAAACAATTGAAAGACATAAAGAGTCAAACTGATGATAATGATCCTAAGTCTTTTAAACCTTGAAACATTTTTTGAGCTTTATAAATCCTTTTTTTTTTTTCATAGTCAAGAACCACAACCTACATTACATTCCTATAAAAGTCCTTTCTAATCAAACAAGTAACCTGAAACAATAAATGTTGCTCTTAAAATGCAAAAAGTACATTTTCATAAGAGTCATGATATCGAGAACAAGCTACTCATTATTATTCATGTTAATAAAATAAGGGTTTAAAAAGAGATAATTTTTTCTTAAACAAAACCTCGAGTTTTTTCTTGAACCCTTCGCTTTGAAACCCACAAAAACAGAAGGTCGCCTCATAATGTACCTTCACCAATGGCAATATTGCTGACACAAGAAAAAATCATCTCCTTTCCAAGAAAAAAAAATAACCAGGGAGTTGCAAGATTTCAAAAACAAATTGTTTTAAACTCACATCGAAACAATTTTTGTTTTTAAAATATAAGATCAAGATTTCAAGATTCATTCTAGACAAATATTTCCTCACTGAAACAACAAAAAAATGAGAGAAGGTTTTACTTAAAACCATTATTTGTCTGGGTCACTAATAGAGCACACTTAGAGGCAATAGCCAGTATAATGGGGTAATATTGTACTTAGAAGGTGAATTGATCCCTTCAAGGTAACAGTAAAAAAGGAACATTTTTTACAACAAGGGGGCATTATTTGCTTACAAAAGGCAGTTTGACCCATTCAACATGTAACATTGAATGTTTTTAGTAGTGAGACAAAGAAGTAATGAATGATCTTCTCAAATTGATCAACGAGATAAAGAAATTCTGCCAAGTAAATAGGTCACGATGGGTACCATAAAGGCTAAGCTAGGTAAAATTGGAAACATTCCAAAAAAGATCTATATGGGCCAACTCGAGTGGGCTAAAAGTCAAACGACCAAGAGGACTCAAATCAGAAATAATAAGACCTCATCAATCAAGCAACAAAGAAGACTGAGAAAAAATGGGGGCCTATATTTCAATCAGATAAAGATGCATGCATATTATCTAACTCAAAAATATTGAACTAATGTGTTGTGCAAAAGTTCATAAGAGAAATCCCCGCTAGGATCCATGAAAAAGAAGGCCACCTTGAAATGGCCAAAAATAAAAAAATACTTTTGAAAATTTTTCACTTTTGAGAAATTTTAGACCAGAAGATCAATATTAAAAACAAATCTGTATATTTTCTGTCATTTGAATAGGTCATTTATTACAATGAGACCAAAATTAAAAAAGTTCCATGTTTTTTTCACCAACGGGTATGTCGTCTAGAACATTAATTAGACCACCTTCACAATTTATCTTCGTATTTTTTATCAACAAGCAGGTCACCTGAAACAAGTAGATCATTCATAAAAAAATCTTTGTATTTTTCACCAAACAGACAGGTCACCTAAAATAATTAGATCACTTCCAAAAAATCTTTGTATTTTTCATCAATGGACAAGTTGTCTGAAACAATTAGACCATTCTAAAAAAATCTCTGTATTTTTCACCAACAGATAAGTTGCTTGGAATAATTAGTCTATTCTTGAAAAATCTTTATATTTTTTATTAATGAGCAGGTCACCTGAAAAATATGACAATTTTATTCAGTAATTTGATCGGATTTTGTTTGGTTGATATTTTCTTTCTCTCTTCTTTCTCTTGTATATATTTTTCATATCTTTTTAATAATTTGTACTTACATATTTTCTAGTTTTCATTAACGTAAATAAATCATTGGTCTAGATTTGAATGTAATGATTGAGATTGAAATTATAAAATATTTAAAAGGATTTTTATGTAGGAAAAAATTCCCCTTTATCCCTTCTTTTTAAGGTGATAAAAAAATCAATTATCTCTGAGATAAAGATAAAAACTCCATCTTATCCTTCATATCTCTGTTTATTATATCCTAAGATAGCAATCGAATATTTTCCAGGCGTGGGTTTCATAGCTGAGCCAGCTTAAGCAATTAATTTGTTTTTTTAATACACAACTCCATATAGTTCACACACATACGCATGCACCCTGATAACTTCCTCGTGTAAGAAGCCATAGAACAAACAAAGCTTCCTCATCCTCGATTTCTAGTAGAATTTCTATGGAAGCCTTTTCATAAATGAAATATCTGCCCGTGAAAGTCTCATTTGAATGTAATTCTGCTTCCAGGTTTTTTAAAATAAAGGGATTAAATATTATGGTCCTGATGGACGCCATACCAATTAGTTTGCCTTCTGGTTGCATTATTTGCTGCAGAGATTTGTTTTTATCAAGAATAAACCAAAGCTATTGATGATGAAAGAAAGACTTCGGAGTCAAATGGTTTTGGGATGTCAGCGAAATAATGCTATTAGGCGTGCATGCTCAGTGAAACTTGAAAGAGAATTTAATTCTGCAAACACACCTGGGGAGATGTTCTGTTCCAAGTGGGGCTTCTGTGCTAAAAAAAGGGTATTTTGCATGTGTTTGGGTCTGGCAGGAAATTACACCAGAAGTGTCAGAGTAGTGCATCCTTTACTTTTGTACAACTTCCTGCCACTGCTAAACTTACAATACAAGAATAGTTCCAGGGAATTAAATGCCCTGAGTTTCCACTCATATTTTACACTAAGCTTGCTTGTAGATAAACCACATCTTTTCTTTCAAGAGGGAGGGACAGATATACTATTATCTGGGTGTGTACATAAACAATGCTGCAATTAACTCCCATTAAGCAGCAGTTGTTTTGCTGGTAGGAATCTTATTTATTTGGAAAATTGTGGCACAACAAGTACACGATGGAGATTAGATCCCGGAAGACCGAAGCAAGAACTCTTATCCATGTGATGTGATGAACTATGTATGCTCTCGTGCATCTTTCTGGATTTGGTTTTGGTTTGTGATTACGGCATAATTAGGTTGCTGAAGTCTCACTGTGTTTAAGCAGAGGGCTGAAGGAGTGATGAATTGGACACTAACCAAAAAGGGAAAAAAAGTAAAGCCAGTGGGGGAGTCTGAGTCACGTCATAAAGATGTCTTACACTACAGAAACTGGCTTGTTTTGAAAAAGACGAACAAACTATAACATGTTAGCTTGATGAGGGATGACCATTTGAACCAAATGAAATTAAAATATACACATCTTTTTTCTCGTAAAGCAAAAAAACAAAAAAAAAAGGGGGGGAAGAAAGAGAAAACGAGAGAGAGGATTTCAGTTTTATCAGAACCCAAAAGGACCCCCCCCCCCCTCCTGCCCTAACCTGAATCTCTCTCTCCCTCCCTCTCTCTCTCTCCCTCTCCCTCACCTCTCGTTTTCTCAATTTCCCAAATCGAAAAAGGTCAAATGGGGGGGGGGGGGGGGGGGGTTGCACTGGGGTGTGAGGCAAAGGTACAGAAAAGGAAAAGGAGTTAGTAGCAGTAAAAGCTCAAACCGTACAACCTTCTCAGTGCAGGCATTGGCTTCAGACACCAACTCCTCTCTGGCCTTGATTGTAAAGAAAAAATTATTACTTTTTTCTCTATTGTTTTTTACAGTCTTTTTAATGCGCTCTCTTCTTTTAGTTTATGGGTTTCCGTAGTTTTGTCAGAGACAAGAGCTGCCAGGCAGCTTACCTGCAGCAGCATCAGAGAGGTTCAGACATCATATAAGCAGAGAGAGAGAGAGAGAGAGAGAGGGGTGGCAGCACTGTTATGAGAACCATTAGTTTTATCCATGTACAGAAGATTCTGCAGGCTAATGGTCCCTGAAATAAATATACCTACTCTACTCTCCAAGCCATTTAGTAATAATAACTACAAGTAATAAACCACACACATTCACTCTCCCCAACACACACAACCTGCTTCTTCCCTTCTTTCTTTCTGCAACTGTCCCTGCTCTTTCACTTCACTGTTAAAGCTTAAAAAGAAGCTCTTTTCCATTTTCCTTATCTTTCATCTCTTTTTGAGACTTGTCTCTTCTCCTTCCTCTTCTTTTCTCTTCCAGGGTAATATGATAATGAGTGGAGGAAACAGGTTTCCCTTCACTGCATCCCAGTGGCAAGAGCTTGAGCATCAAGCCCTAATCTACAAGTACATGGTTTCAGGCATCCCCATCCCTCCCGATCTTCTTTTCACCATCAAAAGAAGTGGCTGCTTGGACTCTTCACTCTCTTCAAAGCTCTTTCCTCGCCAACCTCCACATTGTGAACCCACTATATATTTATATACACACAGAAATTTCTTGAAAAGTATTTCTTTTCGTTCATCCGGGTTTTCTTTTAGCTAATATATGCTGTGTTTTGTGGGTGCAGTTTCCTGGGGCTGTTTTCAGATGGGTTTGGGAAGGAAAATAGATCCAGAACCGGGGAGGTGCAGGAGAACCGATGGAAAGAAATGGAGATGCTCAAAAGAAGCATACCCAGATTCTAAGTACTGTGAGAAACATATGCATAGAGGGAAGAACCGTTCAAGAAAGCCTGTGGAAATTGCAACACAATCAATAACAGCACCAACTGTCTCATCAATCACCAGAAACCACTCTAATAATTCACTACTGACAACATCCCCCCACTCTCTTTCGTTATTGTCACCTGAGACCCACCACCAGAATCACCTTCACTATCCTGCTCCTGCAGGTTATCATGCCCATCCAAATCATCAATTCTTGTCTTCTTCAAGACCCCTTGGGATTGGTCTGTCCCCTCATGAAAATCCTACTCACTTGCTTTTGGACTCTGGTGGTTCTTCTCTGGCCCATACAGATTACAGGTCTGTTTTGTATAAGTAATGTGACATTTATACTACTTTTCTGTAGTTTGTTTATTAAAATCCTTTCTTATTAGGGTTTTTTTATATTTTTTTGAAAACTAAGAAGAAACAGGAATGTTTATGGGCTGAAAGAGGAGGTTGATGAGCATGCTTTCTTCTCAGAACCTTCAGGTTCTATGAGAAGCTTGTCCGGTTCATCTTTGGATGATGCTTGGCAACTCACCCCACTCACAATGAACTCTTCTCCTTCTACTACTAACTCTTCAAAGCAAAGGAGTTTGTCTAGTTTACACAACGAATATTCTTACTTGCAGCTTCAAAGCCTGAGTGATCACGATACCCCAAAACAACAAAAGCAGTATAAACATAACTATCTTCTGGGAAGTAGTGATGTAGACAGTCTAGGGCCCATAAAAATGGAGAAGGAAAAATCCCAAAAGACTGTTCACCGTTTCTTTGATGAATGGCCACCAAAGGATAAAGATTCATGGCTTGATTTGGATGACAAATCATCAAAAAGTGCATCAGTTTCAGCAACCGGGCTCTCAATATCCATTCCCTCCTCTCATGACTTTCTTCCAATCTTCAGTTCAAGAACTAATAATGGTAATCAATTCAATCTTCTGTTTTTTTGGTGTCGATATCTATTTACCTTTAATTTTTGTGGATTTTCTTTTCGAACCGGACAAATACTTCATTGTCTACGAAATTAAATCATTTTGTTTTGCAGGTGGTTGATTTTACTCTGGTGGGTTTCTGGCCCAAGATGTACTTGGTGGGAGTGGGGGGGTCACCGCCTTCTGTCAAGAGGCCTCAGAATTGCTGAACTCTTTTTTGGTTTTTTCTGCAAAATGTGATTGAGATTGGATTAAATGAGTGTTTATTAATGAAGAGTATCCAATGTCTTTTGCCTTGTGGGTTCTCTTCTTTTCCTACTTCACTTTAGGATTTTCACAAATAGATTTGAAGGGCTCTACTTTATGGTAGCCAAGCCATTGATATGAAGGTATCTTCTTCTGGGTTCCATTAATGGTTCCTTTCAGTTTCAGACACTTGCCCAGCCTTTGCACTAGTAATAGACGAGGGACCTCATAGTCCCGGGATTTGCTAATTTGTCACTTGTCAATTCACCTAACTGAGATTTGTACGAGTAGACTCTACTTGTAGTCATCAATCCACCACTGCAATTATATCAGAATTGTTCCTGCGTTGGGGAAAAAAAGACTTGATAACAAATGGGAGTATACCCAATTGATGGTGCCATTGTCTACGGCTCAACAAACATGACACACTAATTCTATCTTAACAATGAAGCTGTTATGTGTACTTGATAATTGCTCTAAAGAAATGCCTGTCTTGAATTTTAATCAGAAGAGCGAATAAATGGGAAGGGAGGTTTCACTCTTGGAGGTTGGGATTTGTCGGGCATTTTGTTTGTCACTCTTTCATCTTTAATCAACTCCCAAGTTAGGCAAATGCATTTATGACGGCTCTCTTCCATAAACCTACCTACCGAAAGGAACCTTCTTTTTTTCTCTTTTTGGTTGGTGGTCTTTTATTGCGATGAGACGAGGTGGTTTGTAGTCATGGAAAAAAAGAAGACAACTAGCCCATGGAGGGGGGGTTCAGGTGAAGGTCTTGGCCAACAGAGCGCTAGTCTGTCTGTTCTGAACCCTCTGATGGATGTCCATGCGGGGGTCTGGTGCCTTCCTCTGAAAAGGAGAAGTGCATAGAGACCAGGCTTTAAAAAGGCTTTTCCCACTGAATCTTGCAGGCAGCATGGAAGCAAACTTTTTACCAATCCTCTCACCAAACACCTCCTATCAGAAGACCGACTGTCTCAGTAATCATCCCAAAAGAAAAGGTCCCATGTCTGACAATATGACCTCACATTTCCAACAGAAGGATACTCATCGTCAAGCACATCAATTCAACAGACAATTATGTCATTAAAATCCATAGAGCTCAATCTCAAATTAACCATCCTTCCACTGGCTGGCAACTCGTGGGGAGGGCAGCAACCCCGGCACTCTATGACTTGTGAGTCTGACTCCAGTTAAATCTGCATTTTTCTTTCAGTCTCTCCAACTAAATGGGGTCTCATCACAGAAATGGGCTGTTAGGAAGGACCTGAAAAATGGTAAGAGTGAATTGATGGATGTTAACCTTCCAACTCTTTGCTCACTTGTTTGGCTAACAAATAAAGGAAAGAACGAAAGTTAATCCGCCCAAATTGGATGGATTGTAACTTACAAGTGAGGAAGGATAGGAAGGGTCCTTTTATTTCCTCGGGTCTCAATCGATCATGCCAAACAAGTAAATTATCTCATTCATCCCTACTCATCCACCCTCCCTATCAATCCCACCTCGGCAACAGACCCGAAGGAGCAAAAGAAAAGTTTGAGCTGGTAACTTGGATGTTCAACAATTTCTTAATAGAGATTGGTCAGAGAATCTCAACTGTACAGCTTCTGCCTAAAATATATAAGATTCTAAAAAAATTCAAGGATGCAACTGTTCAGCATGGCTGGTGCATATACAAGGATGCAAAAGTTGCATTTTCATTAGGATACTTCTATAGTAAACCATACAGAATTGAACTATGGAAGTAATTCAGGGGACCAAAACACTGGAAGAGATTTGAGTACCTCCCCAGAGTGCAAGGCCATTCACCTTATGCTGGCATGTTAGTTTCCCCTCGTCCTTAAAGAGGGTTCAAAATGTTCGATATCAATCCTCATCATCAACAGCAGCATTCTCCTGCCTCTTGTCTCTGAATTCACCATCACTATCCTGCAGATCAGCAGAATTCTCTCGCAAAAGGCTCGACTGTGGCTTCCTCTCTGAAATCTCATCCTCGTCAGATTCTGACCATGCCCGCTTCCTCCTGCCTGCTGATGAAGGTGCAGCCTTCATCCACAGGAGCAACACAGAAAAATACATGAGAAAGGGAAATTTTCATATTTTAATGAACTGCTGCTAAAAAACAAATCCATTAAATAGCTAGAATAAAAAAAAGTTTAATTAACAATTACCAAGCAACCTCTTAATGATGCTAAATGATGATTCACTAGTTCTAATTCGTTGATTTCATAGACAAAGTAGCACATCAATAATATGAACAAACTAAGAAACCTTTCATAACAATTAGTAACTTATCAGGCATCTATAAAGAATTTACAAACTTGAGCAACCACTTAATCACAACACAGAACTTTGAATTGCTACAGAAGTTTGAATTGCTCCACTATCACTGGGTGCTTCCAGCAGCAGGTTTAAGATAGCGAGTAATGTAGCTAAGTTTCAACATGAAAAAACATTACTTTATTAGAGTTGCAAGTCGAAAACAAAAACAAACAAGTTCTTACTATATCATCATCTGCATCAGAGTCTTCCAGCCCAGCTGCTGCAAGAACATCCTGCGCATTCTCTTCTGCATTGTCATCCTGATCATTCATTTGATATCCAGGCTCCCTAAAATTCACGTTGGCATCATCATCTTCTGGTTCATCATGATCATCCATCATGTCAGCTTCTTCCATCTCATAGCGTGACCTTGAGCTCTTCTCCTTCTTTCTCCTCTTTCCACCCTTTCTCCTCCTTTTCTCACCATGCCCACCCTCGCCATCATCAATATCTGCCCTGTCCCTCCGCTTAGAAGCAGATGTGCTGCTCTTCCATTGCTCCTGCAAGTGCCAACATTATGCAGTCAGAATCCCATCATTCTTGAGGAAATATTTGATTTTCTATGGTTTGCTTACTATAAAACTAGAACACCTGGAACAATTTTTTGTACCTTCACTCGCTCAAAATGCTCTTCCTGTTGCCGCACCCGTTTTAATTCATCCTCCTGTTTTCTCCTCTCTAACTGTAATACCGATATTGTTAGGTTTTACCTTCATTCAAAAGTGATAGGTGTACAAGAAGCAAGAGCACAACAGTAGACCTGAAATTTCCTTTGTTCTTCAGCCTTGCGGCGGGCTTCCTCTGCCAATGCCATCTGACGAGCAAGATCTAGTCTCTGTCGGTTTTGCTGTTCCTCGCGCTCAGCTGCTTCACGATGAACTATAGCAGCCTCTAGTAAATGTTTGCAATACTCAACATGGGTGTTGATTTTCTTCTCATCAAACCCATTAAAGTACAGGTTGGAAGCGGCAGATAACTGACTAAATAAACGGACAGCATTTTCCAGCTCATCAACAGTTGAACGCACCTGTTATTATAAAACCAAATTATGGTAACTAGATAGCTTTGTGATGGAGGCCAACAAAGCATATGAAAATCTGGTTGCCAGCCTGATTTGGAGTCACACCAGATTTCATCTTTGTGATCTGAAGAGTTTAAAAACATGGTCTGAGGGCTTTTACCCAATGACTGATTATGTTCCATCACACCAAGAAAAAAAAAGAAAAAATTAACCTCATCTACTGTCCTCTTTGTCTTTTGTAGTGTAGATGCTGAGAATTTTTGCATTGCAACACCTGCATCAAACCTCAGTGTGTAATTAGAAGGTGTCAAATGGATGGCTCTCAATAAAGTTCTCTTGCAGTCCTGCCACTGTTCAGCTTCATAATGAGTGCGCGCCAAATAAAGAAGAATCTGAGAATCTGTATTATAAAAGAATTTCTGCAAACAATTCTGGTACTGCAACAAACAGAGTGTCATCAGCAAAAGATGCTATACAAGGGAACTTCAAAAGAATATTTATAATAACACTGCAGACATGCACGAGCAGGCATAAATATGATAAAATGAGATGAACTCACCATCTTCACAGCTAATGCAAAATTTCCTTGAGCAAAATATACATGTGCCAAATTTATCCAGACATCAGGCATCTGGACAAAAATGCTTCCACTTGCAGCTTCTTGGACCTATATCATCACAAAACAAACAAAGAATTCACTTAAAAGGAAAAGAGACAGGACAAGTTTGTAATCCTATGCAAAAAATGAATAACTATTCTTCTTACCTGTGTAAAAAGATCTTTTGATACATCAAAGTGTCCTTTTTCAGCCAAGACTACTCCAGCACCATTGGCAGCATAAAGATTAGCTGTATGCTGAACCAGAACCTAAAACATCAAAGATTATTATGAGAACATTATTGTATTGACAAGAAATACATAGTATAAAAGCAACAGGCTGAAGGCTATAACATAAAGAGCCCACATAAATGAAAGGAATAGCCTCATAATAAGGTCCTGAACTCAGGAAAACTGAAATTGTTAAAGCTAAATCCATATTGAGGGCCCTGTGAGGATAAGCCAATGATGATGAACTATTTTCATCTAGTCACAGATCAAGCTTTTTTATTTCCAGGGCCATTAGGATTTATCGTCACATTCTAAGTCGAGTGTTAAAGTGAGATGAGAGGTTTTCAATTAACACCAAATTGAAGCAATATGCACGAAGTCTATGAAAATTATAAGCCGTTCAGATAGAAGATCAAAGTTTAAAATCAGCCTTCTTGCATATAGCTTTCATTCTTATCAATGTTTTTCTTTTCTACTCATTCATTCAATCATATAGCATTCTACTTTATGCGAGATGATTGCTAGAATAAGATTTCTATGTTATTTAGACATCACCTTGGACAAAAAATACATAAAGTACACTCTGTTTGAAAGTTGCTCTATATAGACCTTCATGAAATTGGAAGCATAAATCCTGGTTCCCTTCTGATTTATGTGTATTGTGTTGTACATGTATTCAAAGTCTTGTTTCTCATCATAATCCTCAATAACTTATTACGAATACACTCAGTGGAATGTTTCTGGGATGCAAACCAATGGCTACAGCAATATTGCAAATCAAGTGAAATAAAATAAATAAAATAAATGACTATAAGGTGCACTAAAAATATGATGTTTAAGGGTGGAGAAAATCCCATATAGAGAAGGGAAGTTTGGAAGAGTAAGGCATCCATACTCTGGTGTACAGTTCCTTGGCTTTTTCCAAATGGGTAGCTTCCAACTTGGGATTTCTTTTCTCATTTCGTATTGCAGCGAAGTAGTTCCAGTTCCCCTAACAACGCCAAATAAGTATGTGAGATGCACGTAATGTTTTAGAAATAATGAAGAAACATCTATGAAAGCATTGCCACAACGTAGTCACTAAAAAGGTGAGTGTGGGGAGAATACAGAATATCTAAAGAGAATTTAAAGCAGCATGCTCAATAAACAAGATACACACCAAAGAGAGAGTGGCATAAGAATCCTTCCCATCAGTTGCCTCACTAGCAGCACGGAATGTTTCTTTAGCCTTTACCCAGTCATCATTTTTAAGCTCCAGGTCACCAAGCATTGATAATGCATTTGGACACTTGTCATTCACAGTCAGAGCCTCATTTACCTTTAAAAGAAAAGGTTTATGTTCATCACAAAAGCATTTACAGAATTACGTACATCTATGTAAATTTATAATGATGATAATAACCAGTTCGATGCTTAATGGAAGATTGTTTCGAGCTTTGGCAATGGCAGCAAGCCTCAGATAAGCATCCACATAGTCTGGATACTGTACAAAGAGATAAAAAAGTTAAGAAAAATCTGAAACATCACATATGACTAAATACAGAACTATTGATGTCAAATCTAAAAATTTGAAAGCTTGAACTGCAGCAAAAGAGGTGTAAATGTAAGTTAGAATCAACAGTTAAAACCAAGATATGTGTGTTTTTTATCACTAATTAGCATTATCTAATACAGCATCAACTAGAGGAAAATTGATTTCAACTATTACACAAAACAACCAGCTGTTATTTCTGAACTTTCCTACGTTGATCATTTTCTGAAGTTCAAAGTCAAAGCAACAGCTCCACTGATTTCTTTCTTGACAGTAAGGTGTTCTCAACTCTAACTCATCCGAAAAAATTTCCTTATTTCAATTGATGGTGGTATTAATCAATAAGACAGAATACATAAGAGAATATGCCTACTCGCAAATGCACACACACAAACAAATACCTTAAACAAGATGAGGCGGTATAATGTGCTTGCAGTTTCTGTGTTATGCAACTGCTCAAGTAATCTGGCCAAGTTAAATAATGTTGTGACTTTATTCCAAGACAGTTCCACAGAATGACCTTCCTCCTCCAGTCGACGAAATATCTGCATGTCCTTGTATTGAAGAAGAGATGAAGTTGCATCAACTTCATATGTATTTGCTTTGCCTTCAAGAAAAGTGAGCCATATGCCATCACCTAGAGCCTCTTTGAAATTTTGCAAAGCAAGCTGTATCAAGACATCACACTATTTTTGAGATTTCCAATCAAGATTTTAATAGCAGGAAACTAGAAGCAGAAGAAGAGGTTCAAAATCAGAGTGAATTGAAGATGTAAATTTAAATAAGAAAATTTTTTTATATACTAAAATTGCACTAGCTTTGATGAAATTAAAAGAGAACTCTATAAACCTCAAGTTCTTCTCTTTCAAAATGAATGACTGCAATATTGTTAAGCACTTCTATTGGCACTTCTTCACCTCCCTTTTTCAGAAGACTGCGTGCCTGTAACAATATTTTAAACCTGAGTTATCCTAGAACAAATCCATGTGCAAAAATGGAGCTTTGTTCAACAAAAACAGATAAATTCACAATAAAAAGAAATAACAAATAGACAGCCCTTACAGTTTTGAAGGCATCAAGAGCAGCTCCAGTGTCAGTTGAAATTAACAATTCTCCCAGATCAAGAAACGCCTGCATAATGATTGAGATTTTTTTCAAGTTGTCGATGTGAGAATAGAATGTAACTCATTGCATGATGCCTAATTAGTTCTAGCAACTTAAAGGATCTTGTAATTTAAGCATTTGAAAAGTTTAGTGATTGAATATTGACAATATTTATAAAGGGATATGGTGGCTAAAGGCCCTGTGATTCCAGCATTTCAAACACAGGACATTGAGGTCCAGGATCTTCTAAGATTTAACATGGTAAAGTGCTTTATCATATTTGTAGTCATAACAAGAAAGGCAATAAACTCATTGATAGAAGCATAATAACTTTCTTGATGCAGAACCATCAACACATGGCATCCCAAAAATCAGCTCTCCTAGAGTCCTACTCTTCCGAAAACCATCTCAATGTAAAAACATGATCAAAGATTATACTGGGTATCATTTCCCATGATTTGTGCACCATACAGGTCAGTCCTTCTCCAGAATATATATCAACTTTTCAATGCCCTAGTAAAGAATACTTGTCAATCCAAAAATCATATAACCTCAAAGTTACAACTTACAACCCTCTGAAAGAACAAGCAATAGTGTCGGTTACCTGGGCATCACGAGGATCAATTTTTGCAGCCTTTCTCAAAAATTCCTGAGCCTTTTCAGTTTGCCCAAGCTGAACATATATGTGCCCAAGAACCTAGAGGAAAAAAAAAAATCCAGTCAAAATATAACTGACAGCATGAAGTTCCCATAAAACTGAAAGGACCTATAAAGTTGAAAAGGCAGGATTAAGCTAAAATAATAATTAGAAGCATAAAGTCCCCAAAAAAATTGGAGGAAAGAAAGTGAATTAGAAAAGGAAAAAAAAAAGCCACTAGTCCACTCACCTTTAACGTCTCACAGTTATCAGGGTAAACCTCCAAAACTTTTTCAAAATTTGACAACGCATTTTTAATCTCTCCCAGTTTCAATTGTACCTGCCCCAAACCTGTTAGAAACAACATGTTATGCAGAGAAGTGTTGAATTAAGAGACAAATAGCACTAGCAAGCATTATGCATCAAAGATTCAAAATACTGCAATAATGGATCTATTGCACAACATCTGATACAATGTTTATATTGAGCAGAAAAAAAGTTATTATAACTATAACCAAAAGAAGGGCAAGGGCTGTTGTTTACCAACCATAATAAGGAAACACAAATTCACTAGGCTTATTGATTTCCTTGACTGATGCCCAGTAGTATCTTGAAGCTGTTTCATAATCACCCTACAGTCAAGAGAAATGGCACCGCTGCTTAGTTGAAAGGGCCAAACAAAATTGACAGACTAAGCATGGCAGATAAAACTTGTTAAAAATAAAATCCTGAGAGAAAGAAAAACAATGAATACAGGAATATATTAAAGCCAAAACAGCTGCTTCTCGTAGCATCATGTACAGAGCATTAAGAAGGTGCAAAAAAGGTGAAGTTCAAAACTTGTTTTCAATACGCAAACCAGATTAATGCTCATGCCAGGTATCACTGTATACAGCCTTTTGTTTGAGGACATTAAGAATATTCTTGTTGAAAAACTGGCCAACAGTAAGGGCTATCTCATATTTGGGCTATGAGAACAGGTTCAAATAACAAGACAGCCAACGCTGGAAGGATAGAGTGGCATGTGGAAGGCATTTCAAGGCAACAAGAAAAGGATAGTGAAGGTGAGTCAATAGGTAAGTGGGCCAATGAAAAGTCATTTTAAACACCAAGCTTTATTTTGAGACCCCATTTGCATACAGGTTGTAGAAGTAAAATCAAATTCACTCATGTGTGGTCTTGCAAACACATACAAACAGCAAGATAAATCTCTCAATAGGAAACAATTTCCTCCACTTTTAACAAATTTCAATCACAGTAAGAACATGACATTTACTGCAATTGTATGAATAAAGATGGCAAATCAAACCTTGCTATGGTAAGAGCGAGCTAAATTGTAATAAGAATGTGACTTTGTTGGTCCATGATTTGTGACAGCAAGTGCAGTTTCAGTCAATTGCTCAACTAAAAAATGTTGACCGGTGAAGAAAAAGTGATTTGCTAGATAATTCAGTGCCATTGCACAATAGGGGTATATCTCAAAAGCTCTCTGCATTTTTTCCATTCCTTTCCTTATTGCAGCAGCTGTGCAGACAGAATAAAGCAACAGAGTAAGACTGCTCAAAATGAGAAATTCATCTGGACAAACGGATAGAAGAAAAAATTACCAGCCCACCTTCATTTGTTTGCAAATCCAAAATTGCTAGTGAAACAAGAGCCTCAACATTTTCTGGATCCAACTGTACATGGAAGATCACAAAATATAGATACAGAATCAGCACAGAACTTGCAGCGTGAGCTGTATAAATCCAATACATGTACAAATACTCATATCACTTGCCTGCAAAACCCTCTGAAAAGCCAGGCAAGCTTTTCCCACGTGGCCCAGCTTATAATGGCAGTGTCCGATGCCAAGTCTTACAGCTCCAGGACAATCAGGATAAACTTGCAAGGCCCGCTGAACAAAAACCAAAAATAAAATGTTAACCTTGATTAAAGAAATCAATGTTAGATGGAGGATTTGTCATGACTCTTAGAAGCTCGTAACTTAAATAAAAACAAGAAACAAAATGTAAGAGTAGTAGTGCTTTATAATGGAATATAGTTAAGATAAAGAAACAAACCTTAAACAAGGTCAACGATTCACCATAATGTCCACGACTGTACTCAACACACGCCTGCAAAAGTACAGGGAAAGTTATATAGAGATACAGCAACATTTGTACCCTACCACATGAAGGTAAGCTCCATCTCAGTCTCCCATGACAGTCGCTCACTAGGACAATTTGAAGGGTTTGGTCTCATTCTCAATTTATTCCCATAGTTGCTATCTACCACCAGTGTTCCCACCATCCATGTTCAGAAGTAATTCAACATGCAAGATGCAACATAGAGCCTCTTATGCGAAACTGCTATGCAAATTTGTGTCACAGTTTCAAAAATAAGCTTGATTATTTTGATACTTGTTCAGCTTGTTTTCTTAATTGGAAGATGGCATAATATCCAAATTACTCTTGTATCTTTATTCAATTTCATTTTTATTCAAAATGTGTGTGTTTGTCTTCTTGCTTTTCAAAAGGGAAAGCACAAGCTTGTCAGAAAATCAATAATATTGAATATGAACCACTACAAGCATCAAAATCAATGAGCTACACCTGACCGAGAAGAGCAGATACATTATCACGGTCTCCTTCCAGTACGATCCTAAACGCAGCAGATGCTTGTTCTACTTCACCCTTAGCCAGTAAAAGCTGACCTTTGCCAACCCAAGTAGAAGGCTCGTGCATGTCAATCCTGGAAGCTTTATTGTAATGTTTGGTAGCCTGTATAAAATACTCCTCCTTCTCTCTTTGTTTTGTCTCGACTTTTCCAAGATAGCTATAATAAGCCCCTAAAGCATTGAGGATAGCAATCCTCTCATATCTAACATCCGCATAATATTCATCAATTTCTGCACACCCACACCAACATCAATCACGAAATAATTTCAGTAAGTTCCTCGTCTCCGCTAACAAAAATAAATAAAAAATAAAATTTCAGAACAATAGGAATTACCATGACTGGATCCTTCTTCTAATATCTGCCGAAATTGATCGATTTTTCCTTGCTTGAAATACTCTCTCTGCATCAAATCATCAATTTAACCACAAAATACAATAATTATTATTTGAGAGATTCCGAAAAAGAAAAGAATAGGAGAAATCAGAGAGAGACGAACGGCGATGATGAGCCAGAGATCGAGAGGAGCTTGCTCGGCTTTGAGGATATCAAGAATATCAGAGGCGTCCCTAGGAAGCTGATCTAGAGCTACCCTAACTTCTTCCTCTGAGTTCTGCACCGGTATGTACACAAACGCCATTTATTTTCTCGATAGATTAAATTAAACAAAAGAAAAGGTAAATAGTTCTCTCTTTCTCACTCCCTGTCTGTGTGAATTTGGCTGGGGTTTTAGAGGAGGGAGAGAGGGGAAGCAGTGGAGCGACAAAATTACAAAAAAAAAAAGAAAAAAAAAAAAGCAGTGTTTAGTGTTTATTATGTTTATTTTAGGTTTGCTCTCAGATCGCAGCATCGAGCCCTTTTACGTTTCTTTGAGTATTTGTGAAAACGCATCTATATTTTGTAATATTGCGTTTTTGGCCATTGACGGCTATTTCTTTTGTTTCTTTCCTTTTTTTTTTCTTTTTTCTATTTTAATCCAGGTATTTTTGTTAGATTGTATCAAACATATAATGACAAGACCATTTGATTGACATGTCATCACTATATGCATACCTCTCCAAGAACAAAGCAATTGTTTTGTGGTGAGAGAACTGGAATTCTCATAGCACAAAGGCAAGTTAATCTACACTCCTTCACTCTATTTATCTATACTTGTTTTAATTGCTTTAACAAAGCCAAATATGCAATTCATGCTTCTCTTTTTCCTTGTTGTATTTGTTTTATCTTTGTAAACATAGACATATCTTGTGTTACTAAATAAGCAACTATACGTCTACGTCATATCTAGTAATTTTTAGAACTTTGATTTTATTTTATTTTTTTTTTATGGATCAATTTTGATGTGGGGGTTATTGTGAATATAATGATTTGTATGGTTATCATTGGAATAGTATGTTCGCTAGCTAGTCTCCAATCTTCTGCCTATATTCCATCTTATTAATATCTGCATGATACATATTCTATCATACCCCTTATTAATGACCTTACCAAGCATTAAGGTTCACTTTATGTAAACTTATAAGTTTGAATTGTCATTGCTCAATATGTTGTAATAACATACGGTAGAAATTTCTCAACTGATAGTAGGTTAAGTATAGAATCATTCACACAATCACATCCATTTATTTTTGTATAAATATGACGTGGACCATGATGTATACAAGCATATATGTATATATATATATATATATATATATGTGTATATATATATATGTAGTGGACCGTGTTGTAAATAATAGCAACAACAATATGAAATGACAGTTACAAACATCCAAATTGTCCTTGGTATAATCAATTTACACGGCATATATGAAAGTCATCAATGTAAGACCTAAAAATACCATATTTTTATGTGTGCATTTACACCAATATCAAATATCATCTCTCTCCCTTTCTCCTTGTAGAAATATATTATCATTTAGTTGTAATGATATGAAATTTGAATTGGATTATAAAAAAATTGGTAAAGGATGGAATTCAATATAAAGACATTTTAACTCTCATTTATATTTATATGAAAGTAATAATCCCAATAGCTAAAAGTTTATAATTTTTATTAGCAAGCTTTAAGTCCAAATCATAAAAAGGGTTGTGTGATTTAGAAATTGAAGAAGGGTTACATGGCCACCTCCCACTCCATAGCTTAATGGGATTTTTCCAAGGATAGTGACTAAATTACAACCATTTTTTAAAATTAAAAAGAGTACACATTATTTCCTCATTTCCTCCTCTATAAATTCATGAATGTTCCACCATTTTTATTGTTATAGTTCAAAAATCATTAATGTTACTCATCCTTTACTTGCATTTTTAGATAGGTTTCTTACATCATTGACTTTTCATTAGAGTTTTTCCATCAATGTTTAGTTAATTTTTAAACATGATTGTTGTTGAAAAATGTGTATGATAATACAACTGCTATTGTTTTTTGAATATATAGGAAGAACATTTGAACTGAATTAGAAATATGAGTTCAACAATGTTTTTTAAACTATTTTCCATGATATAATCTACATACTATCTTTGCAATTTGATTACTTATGAAATGTTTTGAGTTCAGCAAGTCACTTTTTTATAACTTGTCATTGTATTCTTATAGTTTTATATCTGTTTTGTTTTGTTTAATCTTTTTTAGTCCAACAATTCAATTTTATAATCTGCTTATCGTTGCAAATGTTTAATCTTTTTGTGACAGCTTGAATTACTTTTAAATACTTTTGCTTATAATTGTGTTTTTTGAATTAGGTTATTCGTAAACCTTAGTTAAAAAAAAAAAAACTTATGGTATGAATGTATACTTTTGGTTGATTGTCTCAATTTGTGAATTTTTAGAAATTTACTTGTTTAATGTGAATGAATTAAATTTTAATTAAGGGAGCTTAATTAAATGTAAAGATGAAATTGAAAATGTGAAAAGCTAGTAACATTAGTCAAAATAAAAGAAAATTGTGGGGTTTTATGTGCAAATAAAAGAAACATTTGACCATTAGAGTAAATAATAAAAATTTATAGCTATATAAACATGAATAGTATTCTTCAATAATACTCTAGTGTCAGCCAAAGAAAAAAAGAAAAAGGGCGTGAGGAAAATGTAGAAAACTCATTGTAAAAACACAAAAGAGAGATAGATTAAGTAATCAAAGTGTATTATAAAGAGATTTGAACAAGAAAAATTGGTAGATTTAAGGTCTAAACCCTTGAAAATATTTGACTAAGGAGTTCTTAGAGGAGAGGAAGATAAGTGAAGATAAGGGTGTTTTTCCAAGCTCTTAACCTTTTTTTTTCTTTGAGTTAGGTAAGAAACTTCCTCAAAACACTCAATTGAAATAGTTTTTGTGTAGTGTTAAATGGAAAATTTTAGTGTATAAGGATTTTGAAATTGTATGTTAAGGTGTTAGATTATATACGTTGATTGTTGATTTATGACAGTTTATGTGAAAAATGATTGGGCAGCAACTCAATTTGAAAAAATCAAAGAGAGATTCATTTCTCCTCTTAGACAAGGGTTTCAGCCAAATAGAAGAAAAATTATGTTTAGATTATTGAATGCAATTGATAAATTAATTGTGTAAAATTGTGTTAAGTAAATAAAAGATGTATGGTAAAGTGATTTGGATCAATTGAAAGAAAAAAAATACTCATGCTTAGGGAAGGAGAAATTTTGGCTAAGGCAAAAAAATTAAAATTATTAAATTAAGTTGGTTAATTTACCATGGGATGTGGTTATTAACATGTTAATTTAATTATTGATGAATGAATAAGTGATTAATTTCAAGGAATTTAAAATGAAATATTATCTACATATCAATGCATAAATTCAGCTAGGAAAAACAAAGAGATTTATAGGTTATCATCTTTGAATTGAAAAATTAGTTATGATGGTGAAATGGAAATTTGGTTATATGTTGATGAGAATTTGAATTTTATACAATGTACCTACTAGTACAAGTGAGATCGTGAGTATTATACACCAACAAGGGATATCTAACAAAACATAGGTTCCAAATTGGTGTTAGACACCTTAACATTGTTGATAATTATTTATTTAAAGTTAAGCATGTAATTGAAATTTTATTTAATTTAAAATTCATGCTATCAAATAATATGTCGAGCTAGTTATCCTGATTTATGGACTCGTGCCTGAATTGAGTCTATCTTTCATTGCGTGCACTGTATTTTGAATTTTCTTGCTATTGTTATTTCTAGAGATGTGCAACTTTTATTATTATTGTGATTGTATGGAAGCTTTCTATATAGGTACTACAACTTATCTATATTATTTACAGTGCAATATGTGATAAGTACTTAAATTTGTTTTTACTCAACCATAAAAATGAGTTAGCTCAACAACTAACATTCTCTACCTAACTTATAGAAATTGATTCAGACAACTTAAATGAGAAAAATTAGATAAGACACTTAGATTAAAAGAATAACTTTTAAAATGTAGTTGGATAACTTTAATAAAAAAATGTTCGACATTTAAAATATGGACTACACTTGCATTCATTCCTACATAAGTGTTGAGTATGGGTAACTACAATGTCTTTTTCAACATTAAAAGTACATATTCATAAAGTACTGCAAATGGTTGGAAGATTAATACATAAAAACCTATATCTATAAATATAAGTAAGTTATTTTTTTTAATTTTTAGCTATACTAATTTGGGTATAACTATAATATTTTCTTAAGTTAACATTGTTAATTCCATCTTAGAATTCACAGTTGGTTGCATGTTCACAAGAATAAATATTGTACATGTGAATGAAGATTGTGATGCAAAAAATAAAGCTACATACAATGCCATAAGTAAAATTAATAAATAGTTAAAAATATAGATAGTCATCAAGAGATGCTTGAATGTTATTCAAGTTGCATTACAAGTTTGAAAGCTGCAAACTTAGATTCTCTTAAATTTTCATTGGCTGATTTTGAAAGCTTGGAATCAATTTGAAAATGCATTTGATGATGAGAGCATTAATGATGAGGTTGGATAATATATAAGAGTGAAGAAAAATTTTCGTGCCTTTAAGGAATTTTATCAATTAAAAAAAACTAAAAGAGATCAGTGAATCACTGTAGATTGTGTCTAAAATCACTGTGGATTGCATTGTTTACGTTTTAAATTCGTTCTTGCGATAAGTTTTGGCCAGTTTTCTTTCACTGTTTTTTCATTTGTTTTGTTGGGTACGTGGCAACCTCCCTGCCATATCTTCCTGTCTTTTTTTGACATGGTACAACTTTTCCATCTCTTTCTTTTTTTTTTGGCATAAACGCACCAGAGAACGCCTCACAAACAAAATAAAGAACATGTTCACAATTCCAAATCCATCTCAATTAAAATTAAAAAATTAAAAATACTAAAAGGGCTTAAGAAAACATTGTAGCCACTAAGTGTAATCACTGTGGATGGAGCTATTCTTATCACTTAAAGGTCTGCTTTTATGCGGTTTTCTTAGTGAAGTTGGAATTCCTGGAGATCCATTCCATGTTGGTTTATTGGTGTGAGATGAGAGTTTTTAAGATGTTAGTTCTCGGCTGTGTGTGCTTCTATGGGCTTGGGTGTGGCTTTAAGGTTAGGCTGGTTGGTGGCTCTATCTAGGAGGAACATAGTCTTGGTTTCAAGGAAAACACTGTGCATAATAAGTTGATTCACTGTAGCTTCAAACAGTGTTTCTTATGGGAAGTTTGTTCTATTTCACAACATGTTTTGTTGAATTTTTTCTATTATTTTTATGTGTTGTTTGTTTGTGTATTTTATTTTTTGCTTTAGAGAACAGAAACGTGGCCATCAACCTAGAAAATCTAGCTTGATTTTAGAAGTCATTTCTTCTGGATTGTACGTGTTCTCGTTATGCTATATTAAATGCAACACCTAATTTGGTTGAGAGAGTAGGTGAGTTTATTTGTGATTAGTAATTTGGTCAGATTTTGTTTATTGTTGTAGTGATTCACCATCTAGTTTTGGTTTTTTTTAAATTAATGTAATTTTCAGTTTGTTTTTTTATAAAATATCACTTGACGATTAAGCTTTGTTTACTAGGTGGCTTGTCATGGATTAAAAGGCTCTTTGTAGTTCTTCTTTATACATAACTGGTCTGCTTGCATTTCTCTGTGTTGGTATGTTTTCTTTTCCATGCATTTAATGCACGTTAAGGTTGACATGTTGTTGCCAGTGTGTTGTACAGTTTTTTTCTTGAGCTAGAAATATGGAGACAAAGTGAGGGGGTTGATTTATTAGTTTAGTTCTGACTTGGGTAGGTGATGGGTTGTCCTATTAGAATGTTTTTTAAGAACTCTATTTCATGTCTGGTCATAGTAATCACTTTTGTTTTGTGACATCCAGTTGCTTGCTTTTTATCATGTTGGTAGGCATGTATTTTCCTTTTTTCTTGCAAAGATATATAATGCTTTAAGCTCTACTTTTGGGTGTACTGGCTCCTAACTTTTTTCCGATGTTCTGCTAAGACAGAGGTCAGTTTTTTAAGATCATTCTCTGCTTTTCCTTGGCTTTAGTTTCAAATCAATTTGGGTTGCGAGTTATAAACTTGGTACATAGAGGTTTGTTTAGACATCTCAATGCTTATTTCCAACTTTTTCCTTTCATGTGAAAGCTAAATTTGTTCATTGTCTTTTTACTGTATTTTTAAGATTTGGCTGTTTTTAGTTGTCTTTAATTTTTTTTACTTTTATTGAACGATCATTTGTAGCATTGCTTGTTGCCTTTTTTGTTGTTAGTATTGTAGTTAAAGTTCACGTTGTTTTGTTCCTTATAAAAAAAATTGTTATTTGAGATGAGGCATTTGAGGTTAATTGGTGCCTGAGATATGAGAAAAACAGTTTGTTTGTGGCTTTTTTTCATTTAGATTTTAGGTGCTAATTTGGCTGATAAGTGGATTTATGCATCTGAAAATGTTTGTTTTACAGGTTGCTCTATCTTTTGCAAATCTTCTTAGAATCTTTAATCGTGTAGGCTATAGGTTTTACTATCCACTTTCAAGGAATGTTTAACAAGGTATTTTCATGCCTTTTTTTTTATTAAGCAGTGTTCTGGTTCTTAGTTGTTTTGTTCTTTTTTTTCAAGCTATTTTCTACTAAATTTGTTTAAATATCTTTGTTGTTATAAAAGGAGCTTAAGTTGAATTAATCAATGCTTATTCTTTGTTTGTATGATAGCTTGAGTTTGGGGTGTTGCTTTGCTTTACTAGAAAATATATACTTGATGATATATGTTTTTTAAAAAAAGGTGTTGCTTGAACTCATGTTTAGTGATATGTGTTTAAAAAAACTGATTGAACTCATGTTAGAGGTTATTTAAAGAGATACATTCCGAAATAAAAGATGCTTAAGAATTAGAAATAACATTATGTTGAAGATTTTTCCATTCGGGTGTTAATTGCCAGGTTAACTAATGAAATAATTAAGGTAATCAAAGTTATTACTTCTATGCTTGAAAACAAAGAATTAAATTGTTTATTAGTTTGACATGGTCATTTAAGGTGCTGCATGTTGAATTAAGAATTTTTAACATTTTGTTTTATTTTTCCTTGGCCTATGAATTAAATTATATATAATTAGCAATTAAATTATCACTTTAAATTTCAGTGCATATGATTTATGCCTGAAATGGTTTCAACTTTATGCTTAACCATTATTGTTTTATTGGGTTCTATTTTCTCTCTACGAATATACATTGCTCATATCAAGACCTTTCAATTCAATTACATATGATTGCTGGCTACTTTTGTTTTCAACAAAACTTGCATAAAGAAAATTCTCTTTCTGAAATTATGTTGTTAATTACCGTAAGATATGGTTACTTTCTTGGTGGATGCCATAAGAGTTGAAATCAAAGGGGCTTTAAAAAAGGTTTTAGAATAATTACATAAACTGTATATACAGTAATGTGAAAAAAAATAAACACGGTAAATTTTTTTTTTCTTGCTTCATCCACACATTTAACTTTATCTAATACAAAAATGTGGACAGAATTTTCAACCTTCAATTGCATCTATAACATAAAAAAAAAATACCAAAAACATTGTAGTGAATGTTATTTAACATGTCCAAAAAATACAGACATTAATTAAAGCATCAAATTATAGCAAACTTTTTTATTTTATTTTACAAGTTATTCTTTCATGTTATTTTATGTTACACAAGCTTTCAGCACACATCTCACACATCTTTTTTTTTTTACATAATTTATTTTATTGTCTTTACATCACAAGAGAACTAGCGATTTCTCTACTAATGATTGGATTTGGATTTCTACAGCAAGAAGATGACTGTTGCCTCTGTAATTTTGATATAATTGCAAACAACAATGTCCTTTTAAGTGTTCAACAATCTGTTAGTTTATTTACACTTTTGATGTTGTTTATAACTTTATCTACATTACCAAACTTTTGATACTAGACTTGGCTTCAATTCTCTTCATCATTACCTACCAATCTCTTCTTTTTCACGGATGTTATTTTCATTTTAGCAAAAAAATTGTGTCTTTACACATGTAACCTAAAATCACTAGCAACAAAGCACGGGCAGTCAATCTAGTCTTTATTTAATTGAAATTCCTCATATTTTTTTGCCTTTATGTTAATTTTGTAACATCATGCATTGATTGGTGTTTTTCATTATGATTGATTACAATCCAATCAAATTAAGGTTAATGCTAGCTTATAACTTGTCTTATATATATATATATATATATATAAAGAAGATTTCTTGAAATTTCACACAATATTCAACACATAAGATTTTACTTTGTTAGTGTTTATATTTATGATTTGGCCTTTTCTATATTAGTTATGAAAAAGTTGAAGGAAAATCTTTAGGCATACAAAGTTCAAATCAATTAATAAGTTGAAGGTAATGGGATGAACCTGTATAATTCTGAACTCACCAATAATGAGATCATTTAGTCCAACAAATAGTAACACGTACAATATGTGTAGAAAGGTTTCCATATTTGTTAACAAATATGGAAGTTTAACGCAATTTGATGATCTCTTATAATTTATTATACTCCTAAATACTATATATTAGCTGTCATTGTAGATATGAAATTCGAATGGTTTAATGCGCTATTCAAAGATATTTTTGGTAAGAATTATGATAATGTAATGAAGCATGTTGTTGATCATGTTAATCATGGTGGTGGTGGCAACAGTGGCGGCGGCGGCGGCAATACAGATGATGATAACAATGACAATGGTAATGACGAGGATGGTGAATCATTTTATAGGCGAGAGTTTGATCGTTGTAAACTAGTATCATGCATGACCAGAGATTTCTCTATGTATTATAGTAATTATATATAAAAAGAACTTTGTATGGTTTCATACAACATGGTATGACATGGTTGAATAAAGTTTTACAAGGACATTGAAAATGATGTGTCAATATATTTAGAATGGATGCAGCAACACTGCAAAACATAAGCTTTGATTTTGAAATACAATGTAGGTTAAAAGTTTTAAAAATAATGAGTGTTAGTGAAAAGGTGGCCATATTTCTTTATGCATTAACATGAGATGCTTCAAATAGAGAAGTTCAAGAAAGATTTCAGCATTCAGGTGAAACTATTAGTAGGTACTTTAATGAGGTTCTGACAATAGTTTGTTCACTTGTAGTAAATGTTATAAAACTAGAAGATCCTGAATTTAGAAACACGCCACAAAAAATTGAGATGGATGCAAGATATATGCCTCATTTTAAGGTAAAACTAATGAACTTATATATCATTAATGCTAAATATAAATTATTTGGATACTTTTTTCAATCATTTAACAATTGATGCTTCTTGTTTTTCATGTAGCATTTCGTAAGAGCTATCGATGGCACACACGTGTGTGCTTGTGTATTTGTAGAAAATCAAATTCCATTTATTAGTAGAAAAAGTGTACCAACTCAGAATATAATGGTTGCATGTATCTTTGATATGCAATTCACGTTTGTTTGGGAAGAATAAGAACGTAATGCACATGATATACATATTTTTCTAGAGGCGATCGACAGTCCCAATATAAATTACATTAGAAAAATTTAATGTTATTTTATGATGAAAATCTAATGTTATAGTAACTATTATTATGGCTAATATTTTTTATGTGGAAATAATGTATAATTAATTACTTGTTATCATAAATAAATATTATTTGGTAGATTTTGAATATCCAAATGAGTATTGATTTTTAGATCCATATAAAAGTGAGAGATATAATCTACTAAATTTTTAGTGTCAAAGACAACCAAGAAGTTAGAAAGAAGTATTCAATTATGCACGCTTGCCAATACACAATGTGATAGAACGTATTTTTGAAGTGTGGAAAAGGAGGTGGAGAATTTTGCATAACATGCTCGCGTATCCTTACAAAATGCAAGTTTCGATTATAGTAACATCAATGAAACTACATAACTACATTAGAAAAAAGTTCAAACACGTGGTCCCTTTTTATCTTTAATTTATTTTTATTTAAACATTAATTATTTAAAATAGATTAATTAAATGAGTGTGTGAGTTACCGAACTTGTAGGTATTTGATTTTAATTAAGATCAATTAAAATAAATAAAGTTAAATAAAATTTTATAATTTTTTTATATATAAAATATCTTTCAATTTTTATCTGGTTTATGACTAAGATTGTATTTTTTTTCCCTGATATTAGCAGGTGTTTTTTTTGTTAAATCCTATATATATATATTATTCTATTGCTTTCCTATGAGAGTCTACTGATATTATCTTTTTATTAAATAAAAAAAGTGGTTCCAAGAAACAAAGTTATTGAAAACAACCAAGTCCATAACTCTTGTTTCAAGATCGAATATCTTGATTTATATTTATTTCTCAACTTTCTAGTTTAGTCTTTAGTTAAATATTGTTTAATTTTTGCTTGATTTTTGAATAAAAATATAATATTTATAACAATATTAGTACATGTTCCTTTGCAACTCTACAAAATCTTTATTTTTCTTGGATTTTATCCAATTATTTTCCTGTGCGTGTATATTTTTATTATCATTTGATTAAATAAAAAATTTATTTTAAAAAATAAAATTATTAAATGCAATTGGGTTTATAGCCTATATTATGAAATTAAATATCTTAATTCGTATTTATTTCTTAATTTTTCTAGTTCAATCTTTGGTATTGTAATGATTTTTTTTTAGTTTATTGACGTAGATAATTTATAATTTATGTTATTAAATACATGTACTAGATTTTTTTATTTATAATTAAAAAAAGTTTTTGATATCAAAAGAACACGTTAAAAATGTTTGTAATTTCATGGTTTTTGTTAATCTATTTTTATCCAATCTGTGATAAAATTTATATTCACATGATGCTATTTATATTCACACTTTAGGTTACATGCTAAGAGTTATTTTCACCAAACTATTTAAATTTTTTTAAAAAAATAATATATAATTTTTTTAATTGGTATAATTTGTGAGGGAAACATTGTATGTGTAGCTTATTTTGAATTGTTTTTTACACGAGACAACTTGCTTTGATTAGCATATAAATTATGTTTCCTACAATAATCAAACGTATTCAATCTAATAAATTTTTCTTTTTAAATTTTTTTATATCAAATGTATTTAAAATATGTATTAAGAGGTTGATAATTATTAATTTGTGATGATTAAATTCTATAACAATGGAATAATTTTAATTTTTTTTATCAATCATCATCAATAAGTGATGTGTATCAATCATTGGATGTGTAATATATATAATTAAATTAAAATTTGGAAATTTTCATTTTATTATTAGAACATTTAACTTCCAATAACTATGCATTTAACTAGTTATATTACATTACAATTACAAAACAAAATTAAAAGGCTTGAGGTTTTAAATAGTGCAAGTTCACTTTAGCATCCTCGTAATTCATTATAGACTATAATAATGTTTTTTTTTTCATTTTTATTATCAAACTCTTCTTATTTTATTTTATCCTTTTGTGTTCTATTTTATATGCTTTTTCAATAAATGATTTCTATTCTTTATATTTTATTAAGATGTGAAAGTTTTGAGAAGATTTTATTGCTTGATTTTGGGTTAATTTAATGAGTTGTGGTTTTAATTTGTAGCCTTAAGATACGATTAAAAAAAATAAAGACCAAACAAAGAAAAAAAAACATGGTGCTCTATCTCAAATTCATATTGAAAAGTTATTTTTAGTCTCATATATTTTGTATTGACTTTGTTATAGCTCCTTTTAGTTTTAGAATCTTAGTTTTTTAAGGGAAAAAGTTATTGAATGACTATATTCTATATAAAAAGTTATTTTTTGTATCATTAAGTTCTATTTGATAAGAAGAGTTTGATTAATGATTTTTTTTTACCCTTCATCTTACCTAAAAAAAAAGTAGATCGAGGTTGAGAAAGTTTTTTTAGTTTAATGTTGTGTTTTCTTGACCAATTTAGGGGTGCTTTTAATTAAGAGATTGGTTTGTTGATGTTCTAATGATGTTTATTAGGTATTATTTAGAGAACATAGGTTAAAAATGATTTTTTAGGTGCAATAAACTCCACCCTGATTTTTTAAACACATCTCTAGTGGTTGGAATATGAACAATGAAATGACAAGTCATTTATCACAATAAATGACGTGTCGTATGCTTTTTTCTTTTTAAAGAAAGGGTAGAAGATATGCTTGAACCAAAAAAAAAAAAAGCTAGGGGCTTGGGCTTAGTTTTGTAGGTCATATTTACACATAATTTTTAATTAATTTTATTAAATGCACACATTAGATTTTCAATTCACAATTGAAGATTTTCTTGGTTTAAATTTTTTTTTTATAATGTGTATATATATATATATTAAAAATAAATTTTAATTTGAACCAAAATAAAGCAAAGCGCATGTAAGAACACTAGTGCATAACTATTTGCTTATGCCTAAACTATAATAATAAAGAATAGAAAATATGTTTTTTTTTAATATAGGTAATTTCTCAATCTATTTTTATATAATAGTGTTAATTCTTGAATTTATATTTTTATATTTAATTGAGCAAGTTTTAATGTTTGTTAACTTTCTAAGATATCATCTAAACAAGATATTTAAGAATAAACCGAATAAACCATCAAAATATGCAATGTAACTTGCACATGAAAGTATTTATTTTATTTACAAAAATATTTTGAAAATAAAAAATAATATACAAATTAAGTAACTAGTTCTGTTAATTGACTTAAGAATCTTACAGAAACTTAATATATATCTAAATATAATATTAAAAGATAGATTGAACCAAAATAAAGCAAAGCGCATGTAAGTAGACTAGTGCATAACTATTTGCTTATGCCTAAACTATAATAATAAAGAACAGAAAATATGTTTTTTTTTTAATATAGGTAATTTCTCAATCTATTTTTATATAATAGTGTTAATTCTTGAATTTATATTTTTATATTTAATTGAGCAAATTTTAATATTTGTTAACTTTCTAATATATCATCTAAACAAGATATTTAAGAATAAACCGAATAAACCATCAAAATATACAATGTAACTTGCACATGAAAGTATTTATTTTATTTACAAAAATATTTTGAAAATAAAAAATAATATACAAATTAAGTAACTAGTTCTGTTAATTGACTTAAAAATCTTACAGAAACTTAATATATATCTAAATATAATATTAAAAGATAGATTGAAGAATTTCAAAATAATATTATTAAAAAAAAATTCTTAGTAATTTACTATAGAGCAAAACATATTGTATCGTGGATTGCTACAATATAATAATGCTCTTGGCCTCATAGCTAAATAAGTGCAAAATGAGAGGCAAAATGATAATTTTATTTTGGAATTAACAAATTGAATGAGATAAATCAATCATTTTCCTTTTTATTTAGAATAGTACAAAAACTTAATTATCCTTAAAAAGCAAAAAAAAAGAGGTTGGCATAAGAGGGATTTTTGGTCTTTTTATATTTTTCAAAACAATAAAATGACTTAATTATCCTTAAAAGCGAAAAATTATTAAGCTTTCGTATAAAGATTTTGTTGTCTTTTCAATTTTTTGAAATAGTAAAATGATAAATTTCCCTTTAAAATTTAAAAATTAAGGTTGCTGTCTTAAAGTTATTTTTATTTTTTTTAAATGATTTTTCCATTATTACCAATTTCAGTTAGGGACAATTTTGTAACTTAACAAATATAAATATTATTAAAAAAAGTGGCCGATATTTGGATGGTACCTATATCTTTTAGGCATTTTCGTCTTGTGTTGAAAAAGCACCTTCTACCGTGTCTTAAAAAGTGTATAGTGGCGATGAAGTTGATGGAACGACACATGTGTTGATATATGTAGTGGTTCAACGACGATGAATTTTTCTTTTCTTCCTCTTTTCTCCCTCTCATAATCTTAAGATCCATGTTTGTCTTTTTAAAATTCAATTGTGTCCTCTAGTTTGTATTTATTTTAATTTTGGCTCTCAATAATATGATTGTTATTTGTGTTGATTTTAATGATTTTTGAAGTTTACCGTTTTATGATTTTTTCCATGAATATTTTATTTTATTTAATTTTTGTATCTAATTTGATTCTTATTTTTTAATTATTTTTTTATTCTCTTTGTTTTAAATTTTTTTTTGTCCCTCATATATTTTATTTCATTCAAAATCTGTATTCAAATTTGGTTCTCATTCTTTTAATTGATATTCTTTTATTTTCTTAATTTTTTAATTTAATCCCTAATTTATTTATTTCATTTATTTTTTATACCAAATTTGGTCTTTTAATTGCTATTTATTTTATTTATTTTAATTTTTTTAAGATTGAGAAGTTTACTTTATTATTTTTTCGTGTCTGCCTTCTACAAGGTAATTTCGAGCTCATGATTTGGGTCATTGGTTTTGAATATTGTATTGGTTTAAGTTCAATCTTTTTTAAGTTTTTTTTACGAATAATTTTTTTTTCAATTTCATAATTCAATACTAGGTTATTGACCTTAAGTTTCGTGGTTTGTTTCAGTTTTTTTATGGGATTATTCCAATCTCATATCTCAGGTAGTTGGTTAGTTTAGTTAACATTTTTTTTGTGGGTTGACTCAAGTTTTTTTCTCAATATTTTAAAATTGATTTTTTCTCTTTCATCATTTGATATTAAATTATTGGTTTTTGAGCTTTCTGATTTTTTTTGCTTTTTAATTCAAGTTGATTCATGATTTTTTTTAGCATTTTTAATTGATTTTACTTTGGTATTTTTTTAAATTTAATTTTTTTCATTCTGATTTTATATCGTGCATGATAAGTTACTTAACTTAGGTTGACACAAACCTTTTTATTTGAAATTAATTTTTTTTATTATTTGATATTAAATTATTACAGTATGAACTCTATGAATTTTTAATTTTTCTAAGCGTGTTAGTAAAATTATGCCAAATTAAGTTAAGTTATTATCGCCTAAACATTTTTTCTTTACATTAAAAATAATCGATCCGGCCAGCGATAACACTTTACGGTATATTATGAAAGACCGATAATTGCTTTCCTAGGAATTGGTTTCCCAGCAAAACAAACAAGGCACTAGCTGTTGCTGAGGGTTCTGTTAGACCCAAAATGGGAATGGGGTCGATGCAATCAAATTATTCTTAAAATCTTTGGAGACTCAGCAGTTCACATTTGACCGATAAGAGAAGATCAAGGGAGAATATCTCAGCATCGTCACTTTCCAGAACAATGCCACTCAAATGGTAAAGCTGACCAAAACCCTAATCACAGTTTTCTTCTTACTTTTGAAACTGGATAATGAAGTTGTGCCTGTCTCTCTACAGGGTTTTGCATTGGCAACCCAACGCAGGAACAACCGTGAACACCCAAATCCTCAATGAAGTAACTCAGTACGTGGAGAGCATTAACGGCGTTAAAGAAGGCCGATGGAAAGCTACTCTCACCTTCTATAAACCCATACTACGAGGTGCTTTTCTTTTCTTTTCTTTTTAATAAATATAAGTTGATTTTTTTTTATCAATTTCAATTGAAAAACCCAGACCAAACGCAAGCTCCTGAATTGCCGCGAGATTTCTTGGGCATTTCTTTGCCAGAGCAGCCAAATAAGTATTACTTCATAATCCGAGGTCAAAGGATTGTTCTCGAGGCAGATTCCTCCATTCAAACAATAATGGAGAAGCTTCAGTCTTATAAGTCGAGGGTTGCTCTTTACTTTGAGGTTTTTCGATTCCCCTTTTGTTTATGATATGATGATCTACTCTTATAATTTTGATGTATGATTTTATTGAATTATTATTATTATTATTATTATTATTATTATTATTATTATTATTATGTAGGGTTTTCAGTATCAACTCGGGGACTTTCAGTTGCGAGTTGGGAAAGTTACCACAACTCATTCCGACAACTTGAGAGGAATTATTATGGAGGTAATAATGAGCTTAATTTCATTGGAGTTTTTTTGCTTTTGATATGTTAGTATGATAAACTTCAGGACTTGAGTTAGCATGCCTTCCTGCATACTGTTGGATCTGAATGTTAAAGTGGTAGGATTGGTGCACTTGTATCCACTGTTGTCACCAGTACATGGAGCTAGCTGCTTAATGCCTATTAGAAACCAATTTGTGGCGAATTTTTTTAATTAACCTTTGTTAGAATATGCTGTAGACAATGAAATGCTAGCTGAAGTTGAGTTTTTGCCAGAGGATGTCAATTCCAGTCCTGGCTGATATAAAGGATTCGGCATGCTAAAATACTTGCCTATTTTTGGTTAATAATGTGTGTATATGAAGTGTCTAATGAGATTGGTCGCTAATTCTCTCATATCAAATGTAAAGGTTTTGTAGCTACTAAATGGGACACAATCCATATATAGAATTCATGTTTCAAATGTTTGGAGAAGAGAAGGATTTTCAAGTGTTGTTCTATTATTTGAGGATCGAGGATAGCAATTTACTAGTTTAGTAGTAAAATTTTAAAATCATATAATATCATGAAAATTGCTATTCTTGGGATTAGTTATGCTATGTTCTTCTGAAAGCGTTCCAATCTGTTTCATATGACTGTAACAACTGTTTTGGTGTCTTGGTATATTACTTGGTTGAAATCTATGTGTAAAATTAAAAAGGAAAGTTTAAGCTGGCGAAACATGATCCACTGTAATGAAACTTGCTTGTTTTGTTGAAGGTGGAGTATCTTCCTTTGTCATCAATTGACAAATCCAGGCAAGTCATGGAAGAGTTTGTTGATATATGGCAAGAAGCCATCTCAAAAAGATCATTACCAGGCCATTTCATGCATATAGAACCAAACTTCATGGAGTACGGTCTCTCTGATCACTATAGCTCGCAACACACAGCTGTGCAGTATGCTACTGTCATGGCTCAACTAATTGCGACTCAGTCAGTGCAAGCTGCGAGAAACTAGGGAACATTAAAACATCACTGCATCCTTCATCCAGGTTTCAATCAGGTGTTGTTAGATCCAATTGTCATGGCTTCTGTTAGTATTTGTTTTTGTACCATGGAAGTTTTGGCTCTTTCTGAAATAATTCGATGTTAAGGTTCTAAAAGAAGGAAGCAGCTGACCGCTGTGGTGAAAATATTGTTTTCTGAAGCACATATTCCTTCCATCTGGGTCTGCAATTTGCTAAGCTGGTTGTGATTACTGACGAGAGGCTTTAACTAGAACATGGTTTCATGCAAAGTAAGCCCTTAGATTGCTGTGCGCTGAAAACAGTTGGCCCAAATTGGCACAAATCCTATTGCATCCTTTTAGTTATTTATCCAACAAATTGCTCTAATTCATTTTATTTTAATCTAATTTCTCATCAAGAACACACACACACTGGCCGCTTTCATTCATTAAAATCAATATAAAAAAACATAACATCGAATAATATGTTCTTGAACGAAAAGAGGTCGACTTAAGGATTTGTTCGTTAAATCAAATAATAATAAATATATATATTGAATTGATGGCAGAATTGGTTTATGATCAACCCGTAATTTTTTTCTTTTTTTATTCAATGATAAAATAATTCTTGTATGTAAATTGAGACTAAATTCCTACTGAATCCTTATTTAAATGATCCTAAGATATATTTTATACCGGCTTAGTGCATTCAAATAAATTTGATAAATTTTCTTAGATTTGAAAAAAAAAAATGTTTTTAACCATTAAATTAACCGGCAAAGTGTAAGAAAAAAAGAAAGATAGAAATGCAAGATAGGTGACACCTCATCTATAAATCTAAGAAGGTCAATAACTTTAAATATTAATTATGCGTTGTATATGATCTTTCCAAAATTCTTTTTCTTTTCTCTAGAAATCTTTTTAGATTTACAAAATTTTATCACCTTTTCCCAAAGAAAGACAAAACATCTATTGACTGTTTGTCTTTTTTAAAATCTCTTCAGCCTTTAATACAAGATTACATATTAAAAGGCTTGGATGGACAACTAATGAGTTAATTTTTGTCATGATTTTTATTTATAAAAACTCTTCTTAAATAAAATGGGTTTGACAAATATGTCAGGCCCAAAGTATTTGGGTATGACAGTCATCTAAGTCCAAGGTAACGTAATTGTGACGAACATGCTAGACCCAAAAAATTTGAACTTGGTAGTGTGTTTGGTACTGCGGTAACTATTGTGGTTATGATTTGAAAAAAGTTATTTTTATAAAAAAATATTTTTAGTTGAGGTTGGTTTAGAAAAATATATGTTTAGTTAAAACTGTTGGTGAAATTGAGGTTGAACAAAAAGTAGTTTAATGTGTTTGGTTAAGAATGCTTTTGAAATTGAGATTATAAAATAATTTTAAAAAATATATATTAATATTGATGGTTTTTAATTTAAATATTGTAGATTTAACTATTGCTATTACATCATGAAATAAATAATACTTTATATAAAATATTTTTTATTGTTCTATTAAACTATCTATAATTCCATCATGTATTAAATACACCTGACAATGACTACGGTTTTCTTGGTTTCTTAAAAGCGCAACAACATCAGGTAAAATATAATTAGGAACAAAATTGAGATTGCGATCAAATTCTGCAAATACTACTTCATCAAGCGATCTTCGTCTAATTTATGTATTGTCATTGAATAATGTTTAACATTAGTTTTTCAAATAAAACACAATTAAAAATAAAAAATATATTTTTTTATTTTACTGAGTCGGACCCGGTTCAATGCATTTTTATCTTTGGACCGGACTCGGTCCGGCCAGAACAGTAGAGCCATGCTACACTGTTATGCATTTTTAGCTTTGGATCGGACCCGGTCTGACCGAAACAGTAGAGCCATGCTCTACTGTTCACGTGAACAGTGGAGCATGGCTCCACTATTCAGTGATTCCTCCACGCAAGAAGCAGCAAAATTGTGCTTCTAGAAAACCTGCGGCACAACCATAATTTCTGGTGGGTCCTACCAACATAAACTTGCATTTCTTGCCTAACCAAATGACAATATCTGTGGCTGCAGGTGAACCTCACCCGCAACCACACTACCAAATAGCCACTAAGTCTAAAGAAACGTGAGTTTGAAGAACACGCTAGACCTAAAGAACTTGGACTTGGTAGTTAGCCAAACTCAAGATAAAGTTGGTTCGGAAAACATGATAGCCACAAAAAACTTGGACTTAAAAGTCATCCAAGCCCAAGATAATATGGGTCTAGCAAACTTGTCAGACCCAAAGTAAGCCCAAGGTAATATGAGTTTGACAAACATGCTAGATCTAAAGAACTTGTATTTGACAGTCAGCGAAACCCAAGGTATTGTGGGTCTAACAAACATGCTAGACCTAAAGAATATAGACATTACTAAGTTTTAAAGCTATATGCATAATCCTGGACAACCCTCTACAATATAAATATTAAAGATATGATAAACTGTCATGCCTCTCAAGTTAGAATAATCATTCATATTAAGGTCATAATTTCTCTATACTTATAGGTGTATACAAGGTTTTTTAATGGACTTTTCATATTTACTATCTTATTAATGATATCTAATAAATATTTGCCTCCCATTAATGTCGCCGGAAGCAAAGAACTTTCCAATCTTTTCCTTATTTGAAAACAACAAGGTTCATAACTTTTCATCTCTTAAGATAAAAAAATACATAAATTTCAGAGCATTAACCAACTTAAAACTTAAGAACAAACATCTTTGTTTCTTGAATTTAAGGTTCTTTTAAATAATTTATTGTCTTAAGTCATTTTATACCTTTCCCATAAATATACTGGCTTTATCATCAGAGGCATTGTTGTTAAAATCGCGAGTTGACTCTTAAAATCATACAATTTTATGAGTCAACATATATATAACGTGTGAAATCAGGTTAAAAACTCGAAAACGATCAAACTCGGTAAAATCGAGTAAAATCAAGTAAAATCAGACCGATTTTACGAGTTTGACAAAAGTAAAAAATTTGTTGACAATTTTTAACAATGCTGAAATAGAGTGTCATGGGACTGAAAATGATTTAGAGATTTAAAATGATGTTAATCTAGATAATTCAAGGAGTTTGGAGTTAAATATTGATGACGATATTGGTGGTGGTGTTTGTAATAGTAGTGACATTAATGTTCATAATATCAATGTTGGTACTAGTAGTAGCAGTAATAATCCTTTAGATGACAATGATTTTATTGAATGTTTTAGGAATAACGAGAAAGATAAAAGCAATGAGACTGATTTTAGTTTACATGACATACCAATAGATTGTTTGTTTTAGGTTTGTTAATTTTTAGTTAATGAAATTCTATGGACATAATTGTATTGTATTGTATTTTTAAGTTATTTAAATCATGTATGAATTTTTATTTGCACTATGTATTTTAAGGTGTTTAGACTTATATATTGTTTATTTCACTTTTATTTTAATTACGTTATATTATTATTTACTATTTGATTGAAATTATCAATATATAATTAGTTAAAATATTTTATTTATGATTTTACGATTTTACAATTCGAGTTTATATTATACATTTTATGTCGTGTCAAAAAAATATTTTTAACAACTTTGATCAGAGGGTCTTTAAGTCCCTCCAATTGAGACTGTTTTTGCAAGTATTGAAGCTTTTGTTATTAATCTAGAGTTCTTTAAATTAAAAAGAAAAAATTCAAGCATTTAAATATATTGATTAATCACCATCTCAAACACTAAATAACCTTTTAATTACATATCTTGGATTTTTGGACATTATCAGCATACAAATTTATATTATTATTTTGTCCGGGGTTTTACGTTAAATAAGTCAATAATTTTCACCATTATCCTTATAATTTCTTTTTTCTATTGGATATTGCACTTTTTAAATCAAGGTTTTTATTTATAGTATTTCACTAGAGATCTTCTTCAATTTTCCCTGTTGAAAATGCACTTGTACATTTTTCTTTCCACTCAAAAGTTTTTTAGTCCATCGTCACAATGCGCTGGTCAATTATGTAGTTTTTCCAAATCGAATACGCACGTGAAAAACGGAATAGGAACGTAAGAGAGGCGATCCTTGAATTTGGTATAAAAAGACTAGGTTTTTATAATTTTGTATTTATTTTTTGAGAGTGACCTTAAACTCGCAAGACTCGAAGTTTCGTGTTGGCCGCTTTCAGGTCATTGGCTAACACCACCTCTTCCCTGACAACTTGCTAGCTTTAACCTCCTCTTTCATTCTCTTCTTCGTTAACTCTCTCTTTCTCTCTCTCACTCTGTCTGTGTATATATATGAATATGAATCTGCCATCTGTTCTCTTTTCTTATTCACCTTTTGATTGTAGTTTACTGATTGCGTAAACTTTCTTCCTATTTTTGCTAGTTACACGTTTTATCGGTTGGATTCTTAAATATATGGAGTCCAAACCTCCACAAGATGCCCAGAGGAAGGTCTGCCCCAATTCCATTTTAATTTTACTTCCTCCTGAACTTCCTGTGTATTCTTTTGCTGATGATTTGTTTAATCTGATTGTGTTGCAGTATAGGTTTATGCCTAAAGCTCCTCCACGCCGAGTTCCAAAGCCGGAAGTTAAAACGTAATATGTCATTTTGGTTAATCCCCATTACTAATGTGCTTGCTTGGATGATTTTTTTTAGTTGTGTCATATTTTCAAATATGTTCGTTGTTTGCAGTGAAAAGGTGGAGAATGTGGATACTCTACAGGCCATGAACTTGATGAAGCAATTCCAGGTATGTATTCCTCAATTTTGTTATTTCCTTTTATTACGAAACCAGTGAATTATTTATTCAATTTTCTTCTTTTTCGGTTTTTTTATATGTGATTTCTCTGCATCTTTCATTAGGAAAGGTCCCTAAAGCAAAAGATTACAAACGAAAAGAAAGGTAAGTCCCTTTCTTAATAAACTGGATCGTGTACTCGTGGGTTGGCATCATAATTTAAGTATTTTGTCATCGCACTTTCTGTTTTGGGATTCGGTTATCATCTCAATTTCTCGAGTTGTTTATGAAAGAAATCCAGCTATTTTTCTCATACTATGTATTTTGTTCTCAAGTTTGTGCCTCTTGATCTGTCAAATGCATACGTGCCCCAACTTCTAGTGTTTGTAGCTCTGTCTTTGTTATTAATCCACTTTAAAGCAGCCAATGGATTGACAAATCCTAGCTACATTATAATTTGTTTCTTGTTTATGAATCATTCACTTAGTCCCCACTAATTTTTAAACATAATGATGTTAGGCCATAGCACAATCCTGGAAACTATACCATTTTATGGTTGGCAGGGGCGATGACTTTTTCTGTATCAAGAACTTTACTAGAGGAGAAATAACACATCGTGTTCTTGAAATATAACTGTGTGGTTTCTTAGCTCTGGAAATATGAAAATTAATTCCTTGATCTGTTGATTTAAATGCAGTGCAGAAACTTGACATTGCATTTGGTCCTGGAGCTGCTGCAACGAAGCCCTTTCCAAGCTGGAGTACAATTAACAGAGATCAGGGTTCATCTTCCAATGGTATGCTATCTTTGGATTCACTATTTTCTTATTTGCTACCAATGATGTGTACAAGTGCTTTTGAACTGCTTTTTTTTGGCAGGTAATGCCGATGCTCCAGGCCCGAGAGAGAAAGAATACATTGAACCATGGGTAGGTGAACCATGACTCAGCCTTGCAAGCCTCATTACACTCTGTAGATTCTTTTTTCCTGTTCTAAGCTTTTTCCAACTTTTCCTCCTCCCTCCCTCTCACACACCAAGTCTGTTTGTGTGCAACTGTCTACTAAGTTATGTTCGCTGTTTATTTATGTACTACAGGATTATTACAGTAATTATCCCGTGAGTCTTCCTATGAGGAGGCCATATTCAGGAAATTCAGGTAATTTTGAGATTTATTTTTAAAAGGAAAAGAATTACATAACTCAAGAACATGGGATAACTGTGATATAGAACTTTGAATGGTTGCATGCATTTTGCAATGATCAAGGCATTGCCTAGTTACCTAATTGGTTTAAAACTTCTGGTTACTGGTTTGAGTATCCTCAGTTGTTTCTTTATTTCTGCTGTTTTCTGGGAGTCAGGCTCCCTTTGTGATGGTTTGCACTTTGTTCTGTACAGTTATGCTAACTCATATATCTTACAGCAATTCTTGACGAAGAGGAATTTGGGGAGGTGTCCGAAGCTGCAACATACGATGAAAATTCAACAAATTCTGCGGTGGAGCTTGGTTTGATGGTTTGTAAATTGATAATTAAAGATTCCATAGTACTGCTGCTTTTATTCCTTAAACTTTCTGAGTTTTGGTTTGCAGGAGGAAAATGTAGAAGCAAGTATGCTCTTTGTTCAGTTACCACCAACTATGCCCATGATAAAGCGATCAGCTACAGCAGTTGGCCCTGAGGTTAAGGAAAGCTCTAGGCCATCAGGAGGTGCCCGTGGAATTGAGAAGACTTGCAGATTAGATGAGTTACCAGCGGGCTACATGGGTAAAGTGCTAGTGTACAGGAGTGGTGCTGTTAAGCTGAAGCTTGGGGATACCCTTTATGATGTGAGTCATTTATAATGTTCAGCCCACTCAAAAATAAATAAAATGAAGAGTGCAGTTAAACTGATGAATGAAGAATCATTTTGGCCTGGAAAAAGTTTATTGTCTTACTTCTGTGGACATGCTAATAACTTAAAAGTTATATCAAGTAATTTTTTTCTCACTTTTTGGAGCAAAAACTACCCACAACTAAAACTCAAACCATTAGAAACCTTTGTTGGACAGAATCTACCCAAATTGCATGAGAACTTTTTTGATAACTATATTGTGATGAAGTTTCAAGTTTTTGTGGTGTCTGAGTTACTGCAAATAAAATCAGCATGCTGATACACATTTTACATTTTAATAAGTGATCTAATTGTTGAATTCGATGCAGGTCTCCCCAGGTATGAATTCTATATTTGCTCAAGATGTTGTAGCTATTAATAGAGGAGAGGAAACTTGTTGTGTGGTAGCGGAGATTGACAAGCGTGTTACACTAATCCCTGATGTGGATGCCATTATAAGTAGAGTAGCAGAAATGTGATAGTATTATTGGTTTATCCTATATAAGATGAAACTGCAATCTACTTTTTTTTTTCCCTGCCCAAAAGAAGCTGTTATTTAACATTCCTTCATGAGAAACTATCAAATGAATAAAGATAACAAGTTGCTGTATGGATTACTCGTTTAAGAGAGAATTAATTGATGAAGTGAATCTGGTAGTTAATTGGTTTTGATTGTGATTCTTATATTTTGTTTGTCGAAGAATTTTGAATTTAGAACATAAATTTCTAATGTAAAACGCTGAGTGAAATTAGACCTTTTCTCATGTCAAGTCGAGTCAAATTGCGTTGATGAAAACTTATAAACCACATTTGACTATGAAGCACTTCTTCTACTTGGTTTTTTTAACACATGCATTTTGAAATTCAAATGATGTATGCTTACATGATTCCTCAATAGGGAATCTCTTATTGTTGACAATGCATGGAATCATGTTTTGAGATAGCTGATATTAGAGATTCAGTTTCTTTACATGATTCCTCAACAGGGAATCTCTTATTGAAGAAACTAGAAAGTTTGGGCTGCTATTATACTTCTGTAAAAAAAATGGCACACTGAATTGCTTAAACTTCGGGAAGTTATAGTTAATAGAAACAAACAAGGCAAAAAACTAGGATCTATTGAAATGATAGAATAGTCTTGAAGACGATACAAGTTTTGCTGGAATTATTTGTAGAAATCAGCATGTGGAAATATTACAACACCGCAACATGACAGAAAGAAAGACCTATTCTGCTATGCAGCGAAAATCACACCTTTGAAAGAGTCTACAACTCAGAGTTGATGTATTATTATTTGAGCACCATGCTGTGGTTGAAGTATCATAACAGTATGAGGAGCATGGACGTAGGAAGGTGAGAGATTGAATTCGAAATTCTGCAAAATCATTGCCAAAGCCATCTTGGCTTCTAACATGGCAAAGTTTTGGCCAGTACAGGTTCTGGGGCTCCATCCAAAGGGAAAGAGTGCTAGTTGGTCTTTAGATGCCCTTGAAACTCCTCCGAGGAATCTCTCTGGTCTGAATTCTTCTACATCATCACCCCAGAGTTCAGGATCATGATGAATGAGCAGCATAGGAAGCGTAAGGTCAACACCTGCAGGAAGATGGATGTTTCCTATCCTGGTTTCCTTGTAAGTATGTTGGTATAGAGAAATCACTGGCGGATATAACCTTAAGACTTCATTAAGTATCATGTTTACCTGCAGTTAGACATCTCTGTGAAGCTCCTGAGGAGGACAAAAGGGAAAAGGGTATCCAATTAATGGGAAATTACTCACAATCTTGAGATGGGTCAAAGCTTCAAAATTGGGTTCTTTCTGCCCACAAACTTGTAGAACTTCCTCCTTAGCCATTTCTTGCCATTCTGGGTGCAGAGCTAGTACTATCATTGCCCATGTTAACCAGCTCGAGGTTGTTTCTTTCTCAGCCAGGTAGAACTGCTTGCATTCCTCTATTACTTCTTCAATACTCAAGTCATCCCTTATTGTTCCGCTTGCATTTTCTGGTAGATTGTTCTGTTCATTAGATTGCAAGAGCATGCCTAGCAAGTCATCATCATCGGATTGTCCAGTTCTCATCCCGTACTCTTTCCTTTGAATCAAATCTCTAATCATTGATACGATCTCTTTGTTCATCATCATCGGAAAGAACATCTAGTTTAGCTGGTCAATGAATTCCTCTATATTGTCAAATTGTTCTCTTCTTGTAAAATATTAGAAATACCTAAGTTAAGAGATCCTGAAAAAAGGTTTAATCAAAGTACAAGAAAATAGAAAGATAGAAATGCAAGACAGGTGACCCCTCATCTATAAACTTAGCAAGGCTAATAGCCTGAAATATTTATTGCGGGCTATCAGGTGGTCTTTCTAAAAGCCCTTTTCTTTTATTTAAAAATCTTTTTAGATCTACAAAGCCCTATCACCTCTTCCCAAAGAAAGACAAGATGTCTATTGACTGTCTCAAAATCTCATTTTTAATGCAAGATTACACATTAAAGGCTTGGGGTGGCAATCGATGAGTTAATTTTTGGTAAAGATTTTTATTTATAAAAAATCTTCTTAAATAAAATGGGCCTAGTAAACATGCCAGACCCCAAGTATTTGGGTGTGACACTCAACCAAGGCCAAAGTAATGTGTTTGCCAGACCCAAAAAACTTGGACTTAGCAGTCGGTTAAGTCCAAGGAAACATGGGTCTGAGGAACATTCTAGACCCAAAGAATTTGGATTTGGTAGTTAGCAAAGTCCAAGATAACATGAGCTCAAAAAACATTACAGTCCCAAAGAACTTGGATATTACCAAGTTCTAAGGCTATATGTCTGATTCTGGATGATTCTCTACAATATAAGTATTAAAGACATGATAAACCGCTATGCCTCTCCATCTAGAATAATCGTTTATATTAATGTAATAATTTTTCTATACTTATAGGTATATACATAGTCTTTTAAGGGATATACCATACTTATTATCTCATTAATGATATATAAGAAATATTTGCCTCTCATAAATATCGTTGAGAGTAGAGGACTTTCCAATTTTTTTTTTCTTTAAAAACGATAAGGTTCAGGTGGTATGAATACCCCCGAATCATCAAGGTAAAATGCTCATAACTTTTCATCTATTAAGATAAAAAGATAAATAAATTTTAGATCATTAATTAACTTAAAACTTAAGAACAAATATCTTTGTTTTTTGAACTTAAGACTCTTTTAAATCATTTAATGTCTTAAGTCATTTTATATATTTTCAATAAATATACTGACTTTATTATTAGATGATTTTAAAGTTCTCCTATCAGGATTGTTTTTGCAGGTATTGTCATTTCTGTTATTAGCCTAAAGTTCTTTTAATTAAGATGAAAAAATCCAACCACTTGAATATATTAATTAACCACTATCCCAAATACTAAATAACCTTTTAATTATATATATTGAATTTTGAAACATTATCACCATACAAATTTATCTTATTATTTTGTCCGGGGTTTTATGTTAAATAAGTCAAGAATTTTCACCTTTATCCTTAGAATTTCTTTTTTCTGTTGGACCTTTTAACTCAAGGTTTTTTTTTATATTATTTCACTGGAGAAGTTCTTCAATTTTCCCTGTTGAAAATATTTAGACATTTTTCTTTCCATTTAATTTTTTTTTTTGAGTCCACCGTAACATTGCGCTGGTCAATTATGTAGGTTTTTCCCAAGCGAAAACGCACGTGAAAAACGGAATAGGAACATGAGAGATAGAGTTTGATATGATCTCTTTGTTCAATTTCCTTCTTCTTCGATTCTTTTTTGTCGGAGCAAATCTGTACAAGACAATTGATTAGAAACAAATGCTACAGATAATTGCTAACCTCTTATTTCTAACATCGAAGGCTTGTAATTAGTACCTGAATCCGGGAATGTACAAGGTCTGCATAGCTTCCAATACCAAAAAAAATCAGTTCTTTTTGAAGCTCAAATAACCTCTTCCCTTCTTCATAATTGCTTCCAAATGCAGCCCTTGAAATGATATCCATAGTGAGTTTTTGAAGTTCAGGCCATACATCCACTTCA
>Ga0325410_1000312_pt1 | contig 48825 bp, 21 predicted proteins | sample PopdelMetagenome_16_FD_206182 | JGI IMG/M metagenome (GOLD analysis project Ga0325410, IMG submission 206182) | Populus deltoides microbial communities from Bellville, Georgia, United States - Xylem-PdIQD-R3 | ecosystem: Host-associated > Plants > Phyllosphere > Stem > Wood/Secondary xylem...
AGCTCTGACTTAGAGGAGCTAAATTGCTGATATAAAAACTTGGATGTCGGTTTAGATGCTTCGGAATGTAGTTTGGACTTGTTTCTTCACGAAACCTGTTTGCTGGCAGAATTCAGTTGTCATCTTTTAAAAATCATATCTCCCTCATATGACATCATTTTTTGCTGCAATTTGGAGCGTTGATAGGTCTTTAAGTCAGGAATCCAATACAATTGAGTTTGCATCAATTGGACTTTTGTAGCTCCAGATATTAAATTTTGAATAGCCAAAGGTCAACACTGGCACAATGCGAGATTTGACTTTGGAGGATGTGATTTCCATGATCTTTCTCTTTTTATTTTTCTTGCATTAGATTTCTAGAAAGGTATGGATGTTAGCTTTTTAGTGCCACTAGAATCACTTCATTTCGATCTCTAGAACTCACGCTCTGCACAAAACATCGACTGAACGTCAAATCTGCCAATTACCTCCAATTTACTCCTTTTTGCATCTTTCATCCAAAAGTGCCTTCAAAACATAAAAAAAGAATATCAATGCATTTTATATATAAAACATAGGCAAAACACTAGTTAAATGTGGGTGAAACTATCAAATAATATGGTTGCATCAAATACCCCCACACTTAGCTCTTGCTCGTCCTCGAGAAAGGATAAATAAAATCAAATTGAAAATAACTATGATGAATCTCTTAATCTCCCATCAATGTCCAAGAATATATGCATTATAAACAAGAATACAATCAAGAAGGATAAAGGGTATAAATTTTCATGAATTTATTTACATGCAAACTTCAAAACTCAATTAATCGTCGGGATTTAAATGAAATCTATGTCATGCCAAAGTGATAGGTCCTCTCATTGATATACACTCCAACACTCATGTGTTTAGGGTTTATGTGTTTAAATCTCTCAAATTCAATCAATGAATATGTTCTACCATAAGCTTGCTTTTCAATCTCATCTCCATTACTAACATATTACAAACAATGCATGAATCAAAAGGTCTTATTTTCTGGTTGTAATGGGGCTAAGGTTAAGGTGAGGTAAAAGAGAGTAAAAGAAAAGGTTCAAACCAAAGAAAGTAGAGCATTATGAAAAAATGATATTTCAAACAAGATATTCCATCAAAGCACATAAATTTTTCATCTTTAATCACCAATGCTTAACTTCTTTTGATTTCAAGCTCTTTCAACATAAAATCTTAAGAACATAAAGGAACACTTTTTTTTTCTTTTTCTCTGTTCTTTTTTTTTTCTTTTTTTCTTTTTTACCTTTGGCAACTTTGCCCATCTTTTCATCAAGCATCACTTCTTCTTTCTTTTCACATAATTTCCAACCATAATTCCATGAGATATCATAAGTATATGCTCTACTAATCCTTGGCCAAGGGAAAAGGAAAACATATAAAAAGTTAAGGCTTATACATGGATAAAGCAAAGAAAAGATAAACAAGCTCAAAAGGGGCTCACTAAGGATAATATGCTTTAGGTTGGCTTTTTGGCTCAAGTGGTTAAAATTTCTAATGCCTTTATCATCTTCATGTATATATGTAATGCGAATGTAATCTCAACAAGATATGAAGCAAGTTCTAGAGATACATATCATTGAAAGAATGCACAATCAAAGAATATAATGTTGAAGGCTCAAAAGCTTGCATTGATATAACACTATAAAGTCAACATGGCATATTCTCAAAGTCAATCCCTAAACTAGTTAAACCTTAAAATTTGCATGCATATTCCTTCATTTGATTTATATTTTCATCTATCTCAATTAATTCTCATACATAATACTCATATTCTCAAAACCCAATGGGAGTTAAAAAGATCAAACACAATTTTGTTTTTTAAAGAACAACAAAGAAAACTAAAATTCTCCCAATACCCCCACACTTAAAACACAACATTGTCTTCAATGTTGAAATAAAAGCAAAGGAACATAAGAGAATGATAGAAAATAAATTAAAATGCAAAAAAATAGAAGATAAGGAAAAAGAAAGCAAATCTGATTTTTTTTCTTTTTGTGCTAGGTTGCCTCCTAGTAAGCGCTTTTGTTTTATGTCATTGGCTTGACATGTGGCATGCTCATTCTTCATAGATTGGTTCAGCTAACTCTACAGAAGCGGTGAGTTCTGCCGTCCAACCTTCATAGAAAGGTTTCAAATGATACCCATTGACCTTGAGTACTTTGTTGGTTTCTAAACTTGTAATTTCAACTGCACCATAAGGAAAAACATTAGAAACAACAAAGGGTCCAATCCAACGAGAGCGCAATTTTCCAGGAAAAAGTTTCAAACGCGAATGATAAAGAAGGACTTTGTCTCCAACATGAAACTCTTTTCTTGTAAGCATTCGGTCATGAAGATTCTTAGTCTTTTCTTTGTAAATCCTTGCATTCTCGTAAGCATCATTTTGAATGTCTTCCAACTCTTGCAGTTGCAGTTTTCTTGCAATCCCAGCAGCATCATAATCCATGTTACATTGTTTAATGGCCCAAAAAGCTTTGTGTTCAAGCTCCACCGGTAGATGACATGCTTTCCCATAAATCATTCTATAAGGTGACATTCCTATAGGTGATTTATAAGCAGTCCGATAAGCCCAAAGTGCATCTCCAAGACGTAGACTCCAATCTCGCCGGTTAGGTTGCACTGTTTTCTCCAAAATGGACTTGATTTCTCGATTCGAAATTTCAGCTTGGCCATTCGTTTGAGGATGATATGCTGTGGAAGTTCGATGAGTCACATGATATTTGCGTAGCAATGCTTCCATGGAACGATTGCAGAAATGAGTGCCACGATCACTAATGATAGCTTTAGGGATTCCAAACCTGTCAAATATGTGAGTCCTGACAAAATCTAAAACAACTTTAGCATCGTTAGTTCGTGTGGCTTTCGCCTCAATCCATTTGGACACATAATCAACAGCAAGAAGAATATAAAGATTGGCAAATGAAGAAGGAAATGGACCCATAAAGTCAATACCCCAAACATCAAAAATTTCACTTACAAGAATATTTGTTAAAGGCATTTGATTCTTATGAGTGATATTACCTGATCTTTGGTATTTTTCACATGATTTGTAGAAGTGATATGCATCTTTAAAAATAGAAGGCCAATATAAACCACTTTCAAGTACCTTGTGGGCTATTCTTTTTGCTCCAAAATGCCCACCACAAGAATGACAATGACAAAAAGTGAGAATGGAATGAAATTCATCTTGTGGTACACACCTCCTAACTACTTGATCCGCACAAAATTTCCAAAGGTAAGGACCGTCATAAAAATAATATTTAGCGTCAGCTCGTAACTTATCTTTTTGGGGTTTAGACAAACCTGGAGGGAATTCTTTGGTGACTAAATAGTTTACCAAATCAACAGACCATGGTCTTGTAGAGGAGTGCAACATATATAACTGCTCATCGGGGAATGTCTCTCTTATTGTTTCGATCTGTATATCCTTGGTCCTCAGTCGGCTCAAGTGATCAGCCACATGGTTTTCAGCACCTTTTTTATCTCTAATCTCAAGATCGAATTCTTGTAAAAGCAAGATCCACCTAATCAGTCTTGGTTTGGACTCCTTCTTCTTCAAAAGATACCTGAGAGCTGCATGGTCAGTAAAAACAATGACTTTTATACCAAGTAGATATGACCTGAATTTTTCAAAAGCAAACACCACTGCAAAAAATTCCTTTTCAGTTGTATGGTAATTGCATTGTGCTCCGTCCAACATGCAGGAAGCATAGGCGATAACATGCAAATTCTTCCCTATTCTTTGCCCAAGGACAACCCCTACCGCATAGTCACTTGCATCACAAATTATCTCAAAAGGCTTATCCCAATTTGGTGGTTGGATGATAGGGGCAGATGTGACACGCCTCTTAAGATCATCATGGGCATCTTTACATGCTTGATCAAACATAAAATCCACTTCTTTGGCTAATAGTTTGCACAAGGGTGCTGTAATCTTTGAGAAATCTTTGATAAAGCGTCGATAGAAACCTGCATGGCCAAGAAAAGAATGAATTTCCCTCATGCAGGAGGGGTAAGGCAATGATGAAATAACGTCTATTTTAGCTTTATCAACCTCTAATCCATGTGAAGACACAACATGCCCAAGAACTATTCCTTGTTCTACCATAAAATAACACTTTTCATAGTTTAAGACAAGGTTAGTTTCAATGCACCTTTTCAAGATCAAAGATAAATTTTCTAGATATTTATCAAAAGAATCACCATACACCGTGAAATCATCCATGAAAACCTCAATTATTCTTTCAACATAGTCAGAAAAAATACTCATCATACATCTTTGAAAAGTTACAGGTGCATTACAGAGACCAAAAGGCATTCTCCTATAGGCATATGTACCAAATGGACATGTAAATGTAGTCTTTTCTTGATCCTCGGGATTAAAAACAATCTGATTGTATCCACTATATCCATCAAGAAAGCAATAAAAAGACTTACCTGCTAAGCGTTTAAGCATTTGATCCATGAATGGTAATGGAAAATGATCTTTGCGTGTAGCAAGATTTAGCTTTTTGTAATCAATACACATTCTCCATCCACTCGAGATGCGAGTAAGAATGAGCTCATCATTTTTTTTTTCACCAACGTGATTCCGGTCTTTTTGGGCACCACATGGATTGGCGCGACCCATTTACTGTCAGTGATGGGGTAAATGACTCCTGCATCTAACAGTTTCAACATTTTAGCTTTCACTACCTCCATCATAGGCGGGTTCAACCTCCTTTGCATTTCCCTTGTTGGTTTTACGTTGTCCTTCAATAGTATGTGATGCAAACACATTGAGGGACTAATGCCCTTGATGTCGGTTAAAGTCCATCCAATGGTCGTCTTGTGATCACACAACAACTTTACAAGTTTTTCCTCTTGCATACTTGTCAAACCTTTTGCTATGATAACGAAAAGTGTATTGTTGTTGCCAATGAATACATACTTCAAATTATTGGGCAAAGGTTTTAATTCTAACTCTGGGCCCTGTAAAATAGATGGCAAAAGCTTTTTATGTGAGAGTACTAAATCAACAAAGACATTACCATGGGGAACGGTTTGCAAAGCTTGTAAGGCTAATACTGATTCGTGCATGTTTTGGGGAAAACACACGTGCCTTTCCATCTCTTCTATCTTGGTGAAATCATAGCCATAGCTCAAAGCTATGCTTAATCTGTCTTCGCAATCAAAATCATAAACTTGCTGCACACACTTATCAATTTGGTCATAGCATGTGATAGAATAAACATTGCTATAAGGTTATTTCATTGCATCATGAAAATTGAATTCAATTTTTTCATCTCCTACCTCCATAGACAAGGTATCCTTTCCACAATCAATCTTTGTGTTGGCAGTTTTCAAGAATGGTCTCCCAAACAATATAGGAGTGCTGGTTGATGAATCACAAGAATCATGCTCCATATCAAGAATATAAAAATCATATGGAATAACCAAACTATCAATCTTGACTAGGATATCTTCTATCACACCAAGTGGGTAAACAAAACTACGATCCGCAAGTTGTATTACAATACTAGTTTTATTCAAAGGCTCTAGACTAAGAGAATCATAAACATGTTTAGGCATAACATTAATGGATGCACCTAAATCGCATAAAGCTCTTTTAAAACTAGCATTACCAATAACACATGGGATAGTAAATGCACCTGGGTCTTTTTGTTTCAAAGGCAAATTCTTTTGAACAACGGCAAATACAACTTCACCCATACTTACCGTTTCATGATCTTTTAGTTTGAAAGCTCTCTTGGTAGTACACAACTCCTTCAAGAATTTTGCATACTTGAGAATTTGCTTGATAGCATCAAGTAAAGGAATGTTGAGTTCTACTTTCTTGAAAACCTCTAAAATCTCTTTTTCTTTGTCTTCTTTCTTTGACCTAGAAGAATTCATAGGAAAGGGTGCAATTATTTTAAAACTGGAATTCATTGAGTGAGGACTTACCTTTAGAGTGTTAGTCGTGGTTTCAATTTGTGAAGGAGAAGGATGTTCCTTCTTTGTACTAAATTCAGTTTCTATCTCTTCTTCTTCCTCCATCTCAATTTGTTTTGACCTTTGCTCTTCAAGTTCTTTCCCACTTCGCAGCATGATTGCACTAACATTCTTTTTTGGATTTAATGCTTGGGAGGGCAACTTTCCATTCATTTGTGCTTCCAATTTCCCTACACTTGAAGCTACTTGCCCCATTTGCTTTTCCAAGTTGTGAATACTTGACCTTGTTTCCTGTTAAAAAGACATGACATTTTGTTGCAAGGTAACAGTATTAAAAGCCAAAGTTTTCATCATCTCACGAAGATCATCATTGGATGACGACCCCATAACATTGGAGTTTGTGAATGGAGGGGGTTGTCTTGCTTGATAATTCTGTTAGGGCTGAAATCCATGGGGATGGAACTGTCGGCCTTGATTGCCTTGTTGGGATGGGTTGCCATAGTGTAAGTTGGGATGATCTCTCCATCCAGGATTGTACGTGTTGGAAAAGGGATCATATTTACACTAGGTTATCCGTTGAATGCTCCATCAATTGCATGAGCTTGTTCAATGTAATCTTCTTGCATTGTTGGGCACATATTCGAAGTATGTCCTTGTAAGGAGCATATGCTACAAACTTTCACCTGTTGCACATTTCCACAAGCCAAAGAACGCACAAGAGAAGTAAGATCATTAACTTTATTTTCAAGGTTAGAAATACTTACCTCATTTACTTGTTTGTTGGAGAAGTCTCTACGAGTGCCAAACTGTTTTGAATTGGCTGCCATGTTTGAGATCAATTGGCGTACAGCCTCGGGTGTCTTATCCACCAATGCGCCTCCACTTGCAGCATCAATGATACTACGGTCAATAGACATCAATCCTTCATAGAAATATTGAATGAGCAGTTGATCGAGTATTTGATGATGAGGACATTGAATGCATAGTTGCTCAAATCTTTCCCAATACTCGGAGAGAGTCTCTCAATGAGATTGCCAAATCCCACATATTTCTTTCCTTATGTTGGCAACTCGAGATGCTGGGAAATACTTCTCAAGGAAAATCTTTTTCATGGCATTCCAAGTTCCAATAGATCCTGGGAGAATAGACAAAAGCCATGCCTTTATTGTCCCCTTCAAAGAGAAAGGGAAAGCTTTCAACTTAACCTGTTCTTCATCAAATCTATTCGGTTTCATGCCAACACAAACCATATGGAACTCTTTGAGATGAGTATGAGGATCTTCTCCTGCAAGACCATTGAATGTTGGTAGCAAATGTATAAAACCAGATTTGAGCTCAAAGTTTACATTATTATCGATGTTAATGCACAATGGTTGATTTTCCACGTTAGGAGCAGCAAGCTCCTTGAGTGTTTGTTGTCGTGCAATATCCATGATGTTGAGGCGAGCTTCCTTTCGTAACCTGCGTAAAGTTTTTTCTATTTCGAGATCCAACTCCACTTAACTTTAACGAATCTGCGATATAACTAATCCTAACCAACAAACAATCAATCAAAGTATCCGCACTAATGATTCAATTTAATGGTAGCTTTAAGAACTAGATAATTTCATCAAGATTAACATACAAGCTGTCCGCAACTTGTGTCACTTTGTTCAAATGTTCTCCCTAAGTTTAATAACGTAGTTCCGCTATAATTATCAAGCTTAGTTACTTCACAAGTTCATATATCACAACTATGGTTTTGATATTAAACTTAGCAATAGATTGTTCACAACAATAACTTAGAGTCCGCTCTAGCAATCATCAACAACAATCATAGGAAATATGCATAGGAAAACAATCATACTCATTCATAACATAAACTAAAAATAAAAGGAAGGATAAATCTCACGGTTCTTGAAATCCGAAGGTTTTTGCATCCTTGCAACCAAGAAAAGAGCTTAGCCTTGCATAACTATTGAACAACTACTTCTCAAGATTGAAGAGAGCATGACTTTTTTGGGTTTGTAAAGGAGAGAATTTGTGTTTATTCTCTGCTGGTTGCTGCCTCCTTCTCCTCTCCCTCTTTTCTGTTGGCTGCTAGCCCCTTCTCTCTTTCTTTTTATATGCTAAGAAACCCTAGTCTCTATTTTACAAAATAGTCTTTCCTTAAGTTGGCAGTTTACATTTAAGTACTTCAATAACTATTTTCCCTAAAAAGAAGAAATAGCTTTGCATGAAATCTTCAAGCTTTGACTTAGAGGAGCTAAATTGCTGATATAAAAACTTGGATATCGGTTTAGATGCTTCGAAATGTAATTTGGACTCGTTTCTTCACGAAACCTGTTTGCTGGCAGAATTTAGTTGTCCTCTTTGAAAAATCATATCTCCCTCATATGACATCTTTTTTGGCTGAAATTGGAGAGTTGATAGGTCATTGAGTTAGGAATCCAAACAAATTGAGTATGTATCAATTGGAGTTCTGTAGCTCCAGATATTAAATTTTGAATGGCCAAAGGTCAACACTTGCAGAATGCGAGATTTGACTTTGCAGGATGTGATTTCCATGATCTTTCTCTTTTTATTTTTCTTGCATTACATTTTCAGAAAGGTATGGATGTTAGCGTTTTAGTTCCACTGGAATCACTTCATATTGATCTCTAGAACTCACGCTCTGCACAAAACATCGACTAAACGTCAAATCTGTCAATTACCTCCAATTTACTCCTTTTTATATCTTTCATCCAAAAGTGCCTTCAAAACATAAAATAAAGAATATCAAGGTATTTTACATATATAACATGGACAAAACATTAGGTAGATGTGGGTAAAACTATCGAATAATATGGTTGCATCATATATACTTAAACAAAAAATATAGCAACTAGCGATGGAGTCAACATTGTCCAGCTACCTGCAATGCATATAACAATCAATAAATACAAAACACATATATACATATCCCCGAAAAAAGGGAGGTGACACATATTTCCATAATATCTATCCATTATTAAAGTTGTTCTTAATAAAAAAAAAATTTCATCAATCTTAATACTAAAATCTCATATTGTAACATCAATCATTACACCCATCTAACGTTTTACATTCATCCCCGTCTAAATAATCGATTTAAATATTTATGTAAGCAAGTCATTGTCCAAACAACTAACTTTATTAATCAATGAACCAATTCCTCATCCAAACAAATAACTTTAATATTCAATAAATCATGTCCCCATCCAAATAGTGACTCTAATATTACTTTAATTTATTTAGTCTTTATCCAAATGATTGACTTTAAAAATCAAACTGTTAATTAAGTCCCAGTCCAATCAGCTAATTTAATCATTCAATCAATTTAATAAAGTCCCTATTCAAATAGCTGAATTTAACTTATAAATAATTAGCCTTCATCTAAACAGTTGGCTTTAATACATATATTAATTAAATAGTTTCTATCGAAACAACTTACTTTAATATATATATATATATATATATTAATTAATTAAAAACAACTGATTTTATAATATCAATTTTTTTTCATCCTTTTCAAGCACGTATTGCAAGTGAATAAAATTCTAACAAAGTATTTTTTAAAACCAAATTAGTGAGGTGTTGGGCACTTATCTAGTACTCCTGTCATACAAGCTTCCTCAATTAAAGGTTTAGCTTTAGATGCCTCTTCTAATTTCAACATGAGATATCCTTATTAATATACCAATATTCAACACATGAATTTATATTTATGATAGAAATTTTTATCCATACTCAAGCATTTCATATTTACACTATACAAATCTAAAACTCAACACATCATAATTTTTCACAATTTACAATACAGTTATTCCCTACTTCAAATTTGCATTGAACATTTGATTTCATATTTCCTAAAATGTAAAAACATATATATTTTCATTTTATGTCAAAATTCATAAATGATTACAACTTCAAATCGACACAAGTCATTAAACTCGAAATGTAAATTTTTCTAAATATGTATACTTTAATTTTTCACTTCACATACCAATTTAATCTAACCCCTTTCACAATCACCATCAAGCATACAAATAATCAAAACAACATAACTTATCCAAACAATTTACTAAATTTCCTAAATTGCTTTTAAACTAACTATTTTGTCAATTCTAATAAAATTCATAATTAGTCATAATTTCTAGAATTCATTTATGAAGCACGCTAATTTCAATACCTAATAATACAAAACACAATTCAACTCAACAATTTCTCATTCAAATTGAAAAATCCATAACTTCCATACATATGTATCATGCACAAAACCGAACTCTACCACAATTATAATTTCCTAGGCCTTAACATCAATTCATTAACACCCGACATCAAGAAATTAAAACAAATCTCCACTTTCCCCAATTACCTCACATGGTTAGCCCAATGCAAGCCAAAAACCCTTTGTTTTCATTCAAATTTTTCCTTCAATTTATTATTATTCTAAGCATTGTCATATAGATAAATCAACAGCTCATTTAAAACAATCATTCTTATAAAATTTACATAAACCCTTCTGATGCAACCAAATTATTCGATAGGTCACCCACATTTACATAGTATTTTGCCGAAGTTTTATATATAAAATGTCTTGATATTATTTATTTTATGTTTTGAAGGCACTTTAGGATGAAAGATTCAAAAAGAAGTAAATTGGAGATAATTGGCAGATTTGACCTCCGATTGATGTTTTGTGCAGAGCTTGAGTTCTAGAGGTTAAAATGAAGTGATTCTAGTGACATTAAAAAGCTAACATCCATACTTGTTTATACATATATGGCAAGAAAAATAAAAAGAAGAGCATGGAAATCACAACCTTCAAAGACAAATCTTGTATTCTGCTAGTGATGACCTTCATCCATTCCAACTTGAATATCTTGAGCTAGAGAAGTCCATTTGATGCAAACTCATTTTATTGGATTCCTGACTCGAAGATTTATTAGCCTACCAAATTTCAGCAGAAAAGAAGCTCATATGAGAGAGATATGATTTTGCTAAGATGACACATGAATTCTGCCATCAAATAGGTTTTGTGAAGAAACAAGTCCAAAGTACTTCTCAAAGCATCCAAACCGACATCCAAATCCTTATTTCAGCAATTTAGCTCCTCTAAGTCAAAATTTAAAGCTTGAAGATTTTATGCAAGGCTATTTCTTCTTTTTTAGAAAAATAGTTATTGAAATACTTAAATGTAAATTGTCTCTTAGGAAAGGACTATTTTGTAGAAAAAGGATTAGGGTTTCCTAGGAAATAAAAAGAAAGAGAGAAAAGAAAGAGGGTCAGCTAGAAAAGAGAAGAAAAACGCACCCTTTCCTCCAAAAACCTGAAATCATGCATTTTTCTTTCTTTTTTATTAGCTGTTCAATAGACATGCAAGGATAAGCTCTTTTTCTTGGTTGTAAGGACACAGAAACCTTCAAATTTCAAGAACTATGAGATTTATTTCACCTTTTCTTTTTAGTTTATATGATGAATATATTTGTTTTTCTATGCTTATTTCCTATAATTGTTTATGTTAATTGCTAGAGTGGACTCTAAGTTATTATTATAAACAATCTATTGCCAAGTTTGCTATCAAAACCAGAGTTGTGGTAAATAAACTTGTGAAGCAACTGAGATTAATAGTTATGATGGATCTAGATTATTAATCTTAGGAAAAACATTTGATCAATTCAAACATGGACTGCAAACAATTATGTTATCTAGATTAATCAACTTATCTAGTTCTTAAGGCTGTCATTGAATTAAATTACTAGTGCAGACACTGTGGTTATTTGATGGTTAGCGTTAGTTATACGGCGGATCTGTTAACTAACAAATGTTGAGAAAAAATAAATATTCAAAATATAAATTGATGTATTGTTTCAATGATCGATTCTGATTTTCTTAGGTGGTCTACTTGAAACCAAGGTTTGTTCTCCTGATAGTTTTCTGATTTATTTAATTTAGCTTGATTGTTTTATTCTATTATAGCCTAGATAACCTCAAAATTCCCACCAATTGCATATCATATAGTATAAAAATCTAAACTAAACCTTCATCATGGGATCAACCCCTTATTTGCTCTATAGTATCTTGTTTATTTAAGTTATGGTAATTAAATTGTGTGACCGCGACATCGCAACACCTTTGGGTTTTTTCAAACTTTCATCACCAAATCACTAAAACAAGGCAATAAATAATAAAAATCATCTTACCTATAAAATTTGAACTCAAATTGATGGATTACTTTATGATGGGTCATGGTTTTCTAAACACCTCCCCCATTTAAAGGCCATTACATGAAAGTCATAACCTAAAATGAGGTTATGTTTTCCCCACACCCAACTCCAAGTTGGGCCAGGACACGTGCACGCCCAACCCCGCATTAGGCCATGACGCGTCCGCGCCCAACACTGTGTTGGGCCATGATGCGCCCGAGCCGAACTCCACGATGGGTTAGGACGTGCCCGCGCCCAACACCACATTAGGCCATGACGCATCTGCGACCAACTCCATGTTGGGTCAGGGCACGTTCGCGCCCAAACCAACGATGGGCCAAGACATGCCTGCGCCGAACACCATGTTGGGTCAGGGATGCGTCTGCGCCCAACTCCACCTTGGGCCATGATGCGTCCGCGCCAGACCATTCTTGGGTACAGTTACAAGCTGAACCCAACTCCCCTTGGGTTTAGCGTATGATCTGAACCTAACTCCTCTCAGGTTCAGCGTATAGCTAAAAGGTAACTCCACACCGAGCCTCTCATACTCCGAGCCTAGGCTGGTAATTATGATACCCATCACATCCCATTAATTACGAACAAGTAGTCCATGATTATATTAATTAGATGTGATGACACAAGCAGTATAATAATATTATTTTACCATTACTAGATTACATCTCTACCCTTTCTATGTTGTATAAAGCAAGTCAAGTAAGGTAATGAAAAAGAAAGCTTGATTACACATAAAAAAAGGTTTGAAACCTTATGCTCTTAGACATAAACACAATCCTTCTTCTTTTTCTCTAACTTTTACATTTTCCTCTCCTTCTTCTTCTCTATCTTCATAAAAGCTCATTAATACCTTCATTAATGTCTTTTTGCCACATAAAAAACACCTCGTATTGACTTGATCTTCGGAGGGTCCCCCATCAACACTCCTAGGGGGTCTCTAAGGAACCTTGTGCAAGTATTCACTAAAGAGAAGATTTACAACATCTGGAGAAATCCATTAAAGAATAATTCAATACAGTCTGGAAATGAAGGTCGTAGAACACAGGGTGAATGATCTACAAGAGTCTTAAGGAATAATTCCTTCCAGAATATTCCCTGTGATTTTTATAGCTTCATTAGTTGGCACCATCTGTGGGAACCATACAAAAAGCTATTTATTTTTTTAGCAAGAAATTAAGCTTTGACTTACTATTCCATCCATTACACCAACATGACAGATCCATATACACTGGGGCATATCACAAATGCCAATGTTGCTGCCAGTACCTCTGCCCAACCTTAGATTGAGAAGATGGCTGAGCAAATATGTTTGCTCTCTGAAGAAGTCATTAGATTGAGAGGGCAGATCCCTACTCATCCTCAACCAGCTTACGATGTCTCAGCACACATCTTACCACCTCAACCACAAAGGATCTCTATTGCCCGGAGATGCCTTAACTATATAAAGGGATATAGGCAGAATTAGAAAGAACCCCTAGACATCGTTTTCGGAGTCCAACTCGAGAATGTTCACATCATCTCATGGTACAAGTGCGAAGTGAACATTCTCATAAAGTCCATACTAGCCACTATAGGAGATAAAGAAGTCATCACTCCCGCTGGTCTATGCTAGATTCCTCTAGTTTGTCTGATTCATACCGAGAATGACCTAGAGAAAGAGCGAAGGGGGGCTCACTGCATCACCATCCTGTCAACTAGTATCAAATGGAAGGCTCCTCTCTGTCCAAGAGAGTCCTTGAAGCTAAGGTTCCAAGGGAGTACCTATCCATAAAGATAAACTTGGATAGCTATGATAGACTTACAAACCCCTGAGAGCTCATCCAGAATGTGAGGGGGAGCCTTGAGTTGGTCAGCCATGACAATGACATCATGTGCAAGATATTACCCACTACCTTCAAGGGGAACGTGAGGATATGGTACAACAACCTGAAGCCAAAGTCTATCATGAGCTTTCAAGACTTACGTTTTAAACTAGTAACATGTTTCAGCACCAGCATTCCCACGAAAAAAATCTCCACAAAACTATTTGGGGTTAACCAAGGTGAGAAGGAGTCCACCTGAACATATTTGAGGAGATTTAATAAAGAAATGCTTCAAGTGGAAGACCTGTTAGAACCCATAGCCTGTGAGGCTTTGATCAAGGGGGTCAGAAGTGAAAAGTTGTGGAAACAACTCCACCCGCTACAGGAAAAAACTCTCTTAAGGGTCATGTAGATGATTGAGAGCCACATAAAAGTGGAGGAAGACCTGGTTGCTCGTAGAAGCTCCTTTCAGATTTATAGAAAAGGGGTCAGAGTTGAACCCCCAATAGAAACCGTTCCCCTGTCAAACCACAAGATGTTAAAAAGAAAGAGCCCTCTAAGAAACATCCTAGTAGGCCTGAAAAGGTTTACACTCCTGTAAACACTAGCTATACGGAGATCTACACGGCCTTGAAGGGTCAGAACCTGCTTAAGTATCCTCCTTCCTTAAAGCCTAATCCCAGCCTCAAGTTCTCTAAGAAGTACTGCCAGTTCCATAAAAAGAAGGGACACGACATTGAGGACTATTATGCTCTCAAGAAAAAAGTGGAGAGACTTCTAACACAGGGATACCTTAAACAATTCCTATAAAAGGATCCACCTCTAGAAGGAAAAAGAGGTGAAGCGAGACAATAGAGATTAACATTCCTAGAGGTCCTTATCATATTGTGGGGCTCATCAACCAGTATAAGCGGAAATATCAATAAGAGGATGAGGCTGGGAGACCACGTTCTAATTACAATGGGCCAATAAAATTCTTATTACAAAGCCATCACCTTCACCCCTACTGATGGACAAGGGATTAAACACCCACATGAAGATGCCTTGGTGATTTTCACAATAATAAAGGGTCACAGGGTCAATAGAATCCTAATGGATGACGATAGCTTAATAAACATAATATCAGTAGGAGTCATAACCAAGATAGGCATAGACGCCTCTAGAATGACTCTAGTGCTAACACCCCTTATCGGGATAAAAGGATCAACAGTGCCTGTGAAGAGGGCAGTAAAGTGGACTGTTACTATAGGGATTGCACCTTATTATGTGACTATCCAAGAGACCTTTATGTTCATTAACACTCATCTCCTATACAACGCCATCATCAGGAGGCCAATGCTTCACTAAATCAGTGCAGTGGTCAGCCCCAAGTTTTTTACCATGAAGTTCCCAACTGTTAAAGGGGTAGATACAGTTAAGGGGAACTAGGAAGTCTCAAGAGAGTGTGCAAACACCTATCTAAAGAGCAAGAAGGCCCTACTGGTTGATCACCCTGAAACCTACAGTAAGAAACCAAAGGTTAGAACAAAGGTGGTTGAAGAACTAGTTGAAGTCTGTTTAGGCCCTATAGAGAAAGTTGAGGAAAGCTAGCTCCAAAGTGGGATGGTCCCTTCATGGTGACACAGGTGATCAGAGCTAACACCTATCACCTACAAGATCTACAAGGCTCTAACCTTCTTCACATATGACATTCAAACCACCTTAAGCTATATCATTGTTGAATTCATTATTAAAGAATGCATATCTATATCATTTATGTTCTTACTTAATTTACATTCATTTCTCAAGAATACTTCATATTGATCCAAACGGGGTTACACACCCCTGTAACATCTGGGGCCCACTTCTCTAGGACGGTAGTGAAGTCCCAAGTGACCATCAACCTCTACTGTCACCAATCAGGGTTACACACCCCTGTGACATCTGGGACCCACTTCTCTAAGGCAGTAGTAGGGGATCAATACTTCACTCTTCAGGGCGGCTTTCAACGCCCCCTCTTTTTTTTCTAGCCTTTTCAATTGGAAATAAGAGCAATTGAGCGACCTTATTAGGTCCATCTTGTCTGTCCAAATAGGCTACATACCCATGTGTGAAGTTTGGGACCCACATCTCTCTTAGGCAGCATGGGACTGGTCTCTATAGCATTTAAGAGTGTTAGGGCGGCCTTATCAGTCTCACCCCGTCTATCCAACTCGGGTTACATACCCTCTATACAGTATGGGACCCGCATCTCTTCTTGATAGCATGGGTACCAGCCTCTACAACATCAAGAAGCACTAGAACCAGTCCTCATACTACAACACCTCCTACTAGTCCAAACGGGGTTACACACCCCTATGGCATCTAAGACCCACTTCTCCAGGACAGTAATGAGTGCCCAATGCTCCTCTAAGATAGATGATGGAACCAGTCTTTCCATAATAATACCTCATACTAGTCTAAATTGGGTTACACACCCCTTTAGACTCACTACTCTAGGATGGTGGAGTCTCAAGAGCTCTCGACTTACTAGGAGAGTCCCTATCAGCATCCCCAACTTCTAAGGGTCTAGACTGAGAAACCTCCTTATAAGAACCCGCATGAGTATCCACTACTGCCCCGACTAGGGAAGACCCTGAGTTCTGATGAGCAAGAGAGGGACTTTTCAGCCTGGGAATCTCCTCCTGGACCGCTTCAACTCCCAAGTTAGCAAAGGATACCTCCCTAGCTTCTTGCCTAAGAGGAATCCTTTGAGTATTTTCCTCTTCAGCTTTCTTCATCTCAACTGCTCATCCAGAAAGAGTCTGCTGAACAGCTCCACTCTCCTTAGTCAATTCGGCCATTTGAGCCCAGCCTGCTTCACTAATAAGATTGCTCATATACATGGACGCTTTCATCTTGACAGAAACATGGAGATAGGGGACTTCAAAGGAGCTCCAGATCGTTTCCACCAAGGCCTTAAAAGGGGGAAGCTCTAAAACCTCCACACCCTGATGGGGAAGAGAAGTTAAAAGAAAAGTCCTTTAAGGAACGACTGAGAACACACATTGAAGACTCAACAATGTACTCCCTGGGAACACCATCCCTGCCAGTAAGGCCCTGATAGGGGGAGTGTAAAAGACATCCTGATCAGGATTACAACTCAATTGAGGTTAGTCAAAAATTTCTTTGGTCCTAAGTCTCCCCATCTTTCTAAAAAAATGAGCAGACTTAGAGGGCTACTGATTGGTTATGGCTTTCTAAAAACCTCCCCCATTTAAAGGTCATCACACGAAAGTCATAACCCAAAATGGGGTTATGTTTTCTCCACGTTTAACCCAGGACGCGCCCGCGCCTAACCCCATGATGGGTCAGGACGCGTCCGCGCCTAACACCATGTTGGGTCAGGGATGCATCCGTGCCTAACTCCATATTGAGCCATGGTGCGTCCATGCCAGACCATTCTTGGGTACAGTCACAAGCTGAACCCAACTCCCCTTGGGTTCAGCGTATGAGCTAAACCTAACTCCTCTTAGATTCAACATATAGCTAAAAGGTAACTCCATAATGAGCCTCCCATACTCCAGGCCTGGGCTAGTAATTATGATACCCATCACATCCCATTAATTAAGAATAAGCAGTGCATACTTATATTAATTAGATGTGATGGCACAAGCAGTAGAATAATATTTTTTTACCATTACGAGATTACATCTCTACCCCTCCTATGTTGTATGAAGCAAATCAAGTCAAGTAATGAAAAAGAAAGCTTGAGTATACAGAAAAAAAGGTTTGAAACCTTATACTCTTAGACATAAACACAATCCTTCTTCTTCTTCTCTAACTTTTACATTTTCTTCTCCTTCTTCTTCTCTATCTTCATAAAAACTCATTAATAACTTCATTAATGTCTTTTTGTCATATAAAAAATACCTCGTACTGACTTAATCTTTGAAGGGTTCCCCGTCAACACCCCTAGAGGTTTCTAAGAGACATTGTGCAGGTATTCACTGAAGAGAAGATTTATAACCTCTGGAGAAATCCATTAAAAAAGAATTCAATGTAGTCTAGGAGTGAAAGTCATAGAACACACTATTTTTCTTCTTAACCCATTAATGTTTGGTACAAATTCCCCTATAAAAACCTCACTTCCTTTGTTACTTACGCAATCTCTCGCCAAGATTTAAAAAGAAGGAGAAGAAGTGAAGAGAAAAATTTTAACCCTTTTCCCTCTCTTTGAACCCGTCGCCCTCTCTTTGAACCCGTCGGCCAACTTGTAAGGAATGATAAAAATTGATTTCTTCGTAATTACAAAAATATTACTCATTTATTTTTTAACAAGAGTAGTTTATGTAAAGCTCCTCGCCGTGGAAAAATCCTCGTACACGGTTTTATTTATGTATAATGGAGGATTAATAATAATTTTTTAGAGCATTTTACCTTTAATCATGATAAAAAAAAATTGGAATATTCACTAATTTTAATTTTTAAAGATTATATAGTTAAACATGTGGTTTATATTGACTGTTGATATTATTCATGCGCAAATTTGCACATTTATTTATTTTAAATATTCTGTTCAAAATTCATGAGAATTTTCATCTTAATTCATGAAAAAAAAATTAATAATATTTTATCAAGTTGGAATTTATTTAATTTATTATGTGGTTTACAATAATTGATATGATTATATAATTATATTTAATTTAAAAAAGTAATAGCTTTTGTGTTCTCTTCTGTTGAATTTTCACGAATAGTTTGTTTCGTGTTGTTGCTTATGAATTTGTATAAATTCCTTATTTTCTAGGATTATTTAGTGGTTTTTTTTTTTTTTTTGTTAACTTTAAGCATCACAATTTGCAGTGCCAGGGTGTTAATTTAGTGTCTCTTATGATTCGAAGGGAAATTGTATTCCCACAATTTTCTTGATGATGCAGGATAGACTGTACTCACAAGGAGATCTAAAGGTATCGATTACAAAACCACTTAACGTTCCAACAGTTGGGATTTTTATGCTCAAACTTCAATATTGAATGAATTGTCTTACAGTTGATTTTGGTTGGTTTTCCAGGCAGAAGGGATTGTGCTCAAACTTCAATATTGAATGAATTGTTTTCCGTTTAAACCCAGAAAATAGCCAGGAGAAGCATGCAAGGGACCAGCTGAACAGGGGGATTGTGCCTGATGATACATCTGTCCATTGTTTAGCAGGCCTTATTAAAGCCTGGTTTAGGGAGCTTCCTTCTGGGGTGCTGGATGGGCTTTCTCCTGAACAGGTTCTGCAATGCAACACGAGGAAGAATCTGTTGAGCTTGTGAAGCAGTTAAAGCCTCCTGAGGCTGCATTGCTCAATTGGGCTGATGGTCTTATGGCTGATGTAGTTGAGGAAGAAGATTCCAATAAAAAGACTGCTGGGAATATTGCAATGGACTATGCTCCAAACATGACTCAGGTATATTTCCATTACTTCTTAGCATATGAAAGTTGCTTTTCTTTACAATGAAATGAAGGCACTTCTGCTAAAAGCGAGAAATATAATGTAGCCTTGCACGTTCGCCTGATGGTACACTCAGTGTATTAATCTCGTTTATTACTGTGTTTCTAAATTTGATTGAAGATTTTTCCCCTTTTCAGATGTCTGATCCATTCACAGCATTGATGCATGCTGTGCAACTTAACCTTAATCACAAAAACGGCGCGAGAGCATGAAGAGACTGCGACTGGAGGATATTCACCCATGTCATCTCATTCATCTGGTTAGCAAACTGATGAGGAATTTGACAGTCAACTCGAGATGGGTCAGCTGTCAGTTGAGATAGGGACCGTAAGACTATGATGATCGTGCCCATTACAGCCCTGGCAGCGAAGAAGAAGATAATGACAATGACGTTGAGTCGTTAAGTGAGGTAGAAGAATGCATCTTGAGGCAGTTGGATGGGGATAAAAATTGCACTGCATGATTGTGGAGCAACCAGCTTGCGGCCTACCAAAAGACTTCGCAGGTGCTACAAGTTTTTCTAAGGGTAAGTGAGATAACTGTAGGACAAAGATTGACATTATAAGTCAATCAAAAGGATGCGAAGAAGGCACTAATGACGATGTGCTGATGATTGACAAATTAGAGTCGTCCGTTTTGACAAAGCAGTCATCTGGGTCTCTACTGAATTTTTTTGATCGAAGTGTCCTCAACATGCTTCGGAAAATGCTTTTTTGCAGATTTTGACTTGCTCTTTCCCATCATGGTTGCTTCTGTAAATTAATACTGCATTAATTCTGTATGCTTTGCTTGCACTAGGCTAGGGAGTGTCCAGTTGTGATGGAGTGTTAAGAGTGATGATTCTATTGGGTTCTGAAATCAATACATTGGTTCTGAAATCAATGGATGTGACGAAAATGATAAATTTAAAGTAATATTCAAGAGTTTTTAGGATTTCTATTAAATAAATTTAGAGTCGTTTAAAGATTTATTATTTAAAGATCTAATTTTCTCTAATTTTGAATAATTTTATAAAGGTTGGGTTGCTGCAAATCACAAACTATTTAATTGTTCGATCTCCAACAATATTTATAGTGAATTTTAAAAACTCTACAAATGATTAAATATATATTTGCCCCTTAAATAATATCCAACAGTATTAAGGATAATTTTATAAATTTAATCAATCAAATCCCAACTTGATTATTCTAATACTAGAATTATAATCTCTGAATTAAATACATTCTAGTGTTTAATTTCTAAAATTATTTTCAATCAAGTCACACTTGATTAATTATCATAATTTAATTTCTAACTAATAATTTTTAAATTATTTACAATCAGTTTAATTTCTAAAATTATTTTCAATCAAGTTACACAGCTGCCTCGCTAGCTAGCGGCGTGTTGGCCTATGCACTAAGCTAAGCATAACAACGGCTGAGCCCCCGCTAGTAAAGGCGTAGCGACCATAAACTATTTTTTTAATCACTAGAATCTAGGAATAAAATCCAAATTCCAGCTAGATCTGATCTGATCGGATGAGAATAGTAACCGATCATTTTTTTTAATTTTTGCACACAAAATTAATTCCTAATAACACCAATAACAATAAAACATGCAATCAAACAACCATAATTATTCTAACGAAGGCTCTGCTACCATTGTTGGGTTCCCGAAATCCATACACGCACCGGAAACGATACATTTTAGGTAATATTCGGAAGTCCCTAATATCCCGTTAGATAGATTTAGAGTTAGTTAGAGATTTATTACCTGAATATCTGATCTTCTTTAGTTTTGAATAATTTTTTAAAGGTTAGATTATTGCAAATCACAAGGCGTTCAATTTTCTGACCTCTAATGGTAATCCACACTAATCACTAATGATAAATCTTCTAAATCTCTATTTAGGAGAAAAGGAATTACTATACCAAGAGTGTTGGCTCTTTATTTTATGACTTACATAGTTTTTTAGTCTAATAAACAACCTCCTCAAAAATAAAAGTCAGAACTTTATATTCATAATAAATCTTAAAACCCCTATAAATGGAAAATATATATTTGTCCCTTAAATAATATCCATATATTATTTAAGAATAATTTTACAAATTTAATTAATCAAGTCCCTACTTGATTATTCTAAAACTAGAATTATAACCCCTAAATTAAATACGTTTTAATGCTTAATTTCTAAAATTATTTTCATTCAAGTCACACATTATTAATTATCTTAGTTTAATTTATGTATAATGGTTCTTAATATGTGTGATCTATCAGGTTCCTAATATGTTAGCCTACATATAAATTATAACCTAAACAAATAGAATTAAAAAAATTATTATTAATTCAATAATTAATTAATTTATATTTGAAAATCAAGTGCATCGTCTAACAACTTGTTATGACCCTCTAACTATTAAAAAGCCTCTATGGTTTGACTTAACCTTTTAGTGACTGGTTTCTTAGTGTAATTATTATCACTTCATCAATAATATTTTGATTTATGCATTTTAGCATAGAGTGTGTCTGTCATGTCAAATCATATTTGTTCATAACATTATAATCATTGATCTTTTTAATAAGATTTGAAGCTCTTTTCAAATCTCATTCCACCTTGTGCAAGGATTTAACAATCAATATAATTTGAGAACATGTGGACTATTAATCCTATTTCATCTAGGGTGATAAATCCTCTCTTGATCACTCAAATATCATTATATAGTTTATGTTATATTCAATATTTGCCCATTTGATACATTTATCAAGATAATATGTAATAGGATCAAAACATAACATTTTATGTATAAGATAACTTAGTAATCTTAAGTCTAAGAATTACTTAAACAACCGTCACGTGAGCCTTTCCATTAACACAAGTGATATCTCCATATGAAATTCTCACGCAGGTCTATTCAGTGTACATATCTTATGACAAGCACCTACATATATATCAGTCTTAACGGATGTAATAGATGTTCAATATTTAAGAGGGCATCGACCAGAAACATTTCAGGAATAATATTTTGATACAACAAAAATCTCATAATTATAACAACTTTATAATTTCTTTTACAAAGTATTTTTGTTTCCTAAACTTTATCTTACTCTAGATTTATAAATCAAATATTAGATTCATTAATATAATATTATATGAATATTAAAAATAAATTAAATTTTTATTAATAATAAATATATTTTTATATAAATATAATAATATCATCATATACAATAAATTGATTGATTATAGACATATTAAACAAATTAATTGACTAAGGCATGTTAAACTAATAGATGCAGCTTCGGGCTCTGTAAGTTTCAACACAGCGCTGAAAACTTTACATATATGTTTCATCGGAATGTATATCTAACCTCGGCAGTTTAGGCTCCAATGTAATCTGTTCCCCATGTCTAATTCCCTGTCCTCTGTCCTCTGTCCAACAGAAACAAAAACCTGATTCTGAGTTCACTGTAGGGCCGTTCACCTGTTATATACGGGTGTTTACTTTGCTTAACAAATGTTCATTTATGATGAAGTTTGCAACTAATTTGGAGCTCTAGCTGAGTACTTTATTGTGTGAAGTTTGAGTTTCTGAAAATTCTCGTGTTAGATATGCATAGGATTTCTTTCTTGATTACTTGAGTTCGTTGTCTTTCGCTCCTTCACACTTCCAAATTTATGGTTTCATGTGGTTTGCCTGGCAATCAAATGTTTTGATCATCAGAAATCAAACAATAAAGCTCTCCCCTAATCATCCATTATTATGAGAAAGCTTGGAAGATTATACAGCTCACAACATCACCAAGGATGACCAAAAGAATTTTCTTTCAAGAAAAAAAAATATATAGTTGCATATCATCTGTACAATTGTTAGACAAATATACATACCGCGTTTAACCTCTCTCCTCTCTTTCTCAAAACGGGGAAAATTCATAAACCACGAAAAAAAGAAGAAAAAAAACAGAAGAAACCCAGTAAAACCATTGACACAAATTGAAGGTCAAGATGGTTTGGAACATGAGTTAGAAAGAGAAATAACAATAATCCTGCAGACTCAGTTACGAAGCCAAGCAAGCCTCCCAAAACAACCTGTTCTCCTCCTTCTCATTCATTGATTCGTTGGCTGAATCCACTGAAACACATGATTTTTGCTTCACTTGTAACCCAGCATGTCCAAGATCAACCCGTGATTGATAAACATGAACTCCCTTCTCCTGCTCCTCCTCCTCCTCCTCCTCCTCCTCCTGCTGCTGCTGCTGCTGCTGCTGATGCTGCTCTTCATCAACCACATTATAATTAACATGATATTCTTCAACCTCACTGTAGACACCATTAACACAAGAATGGTATGATGTATCACAGCTACATGACTCTGCATCACCATCATCATCATCATCAACAAGATCTATGATGGTCATGTTGGGATCAGAATCAACCTCAGAATCACCTGTAGCTTCCACTAGCAAGAAAGAAGAAACATCAACAGATTTCTTCATTCTCTCCATTTCTTTGTCACACAAAAAAAAGAAGCAATTAATGTTTTGATAGTTTTGTGACCTTGGTTAGAAGACTTCCTCCTCTAGGACAAAGCCCAAGTTTTTAAAGTAGTAAAGAAAATAATTAATGTGGGGTCGTCTTGTAATTTGCTGCGTTTGAACTTTGAATAGAAAGAACGTAAGGTTTCTTTAACTTGTTTAGGTCAAGCCAATTAAATTAATAGAAGGGAAAGCCATGAAAGAGATTGAAGTGAAATGACGCAAACAACCATCAACCATGTGACTAATCTTCTAGAAGGTATCATACATGGTAGGGCAGGGCACACAATTTATAATCATCATCAACAGTTAGACTTTAGACACCCTTTTCTTTTCTTTTCTTTTTCTTTTTTTTTTTTTTGATACAGGAGTAGGTTAATTTGTGGAGTACTATTTTTGTTCTTTTTTCTTTTTTATTTTCAGAGAAAAGAAAACATTGATATGTAAAAAAAAATGAATTAGTAATTTGTGTGTTAATAATATTTTTTTTTGCTTAAAAGCGTATGATTAAAAGTGTAGAGGTAGAATAATAACCTAACGTATTTAAACTTAGCAAAATGTCAAATTTAAATGACATGAGTCTAACTTGCTTCAAAGCCCAGTACCCTTTGGTATAGATACACATTGAGCTCAAGTACATGTGGGTCTAGTAAGATGGCATATTCAATATTTTTAGGTTGAGTTACATGTCGAGCCTAAGTACATGTGGGTCTAGTGAAATACCAGATCCAACACCTTTCGGTTCAGTTATGCGCTGGGCCCAAATACATATGGGTCTAGCAAGATGCTAGATCCAACATCCTTGGGTTCAGCTACATGATGAGCCGAATTACATGTGGATCTAATGGGATGTCAAACTTAACATCCTTAAGTTTAGCTACATGTCAAACCCAAATGCATGTGGGTCTAGCAAGATGTCAGATGCAATATTCTTGGGTTCAGCGACGTGTTGAACTCAAATGCATGTGAGTCTCATAAGATATCAAATCCAATGGTCTTGAGTTTAACTACGTGTTGAGCCCAAGTATATGTGAGTTTTACAAGATGTCAAACCCAACACCCTTAAGTTCAGCTACGCACTAAGCTCAGGTATATATGGGTTTAGCGAGGTGCTAGACCCAACATCCTTGGGTTCAGCTACTTCCTGAGCCAATGTACATATAGGTTTAACGAAATGTCAAACCCAACACTCTTACGTGTTGAGCCCAATTACACGAGGGGCTCACGAGGTGCCAGACTCATCATGTTGAGCACATGTACACGTAGATTTGACGAGATGCCAAACCTAACACCCTTGGGTTAAGCTAAAAGTTAAGCCCAACTACGTACGGGTCTGGCAAGGTACTATACCCAACATCCTTAGGTTCAGCTACGTGCTGAGCCCAAATACATATGAGTTTAGAAAGATGTCAAACCCAATATTTTTTTATTCAACTATGTGTTGAGCTCAAATCCACGTGAGTGTGAAGAGATGCCAGACTCAGCGTCATTGGGCTTGGAATCATTACATCACCAAATACATAAAAAGTTAATAATCTTTTAAAGTCCCATATTAGGTCACAATAATTTGTTTGTTTATTTTTATGTCTTTTAACATAAAATATTAAAGGTTAAGAATGATAATCTCCCTACATCCCTAAGTACATAAAAGTCTTCTAAGGACCTATTTCACCAACATTAACATTGTGTAAGAGATATATGTATCACTTATTAATAGTGTGTAAGTGATATCTATATTCCTAATTAATGTATCAGGAGGATATGACATTCCAACATTTCGATTCAAGCAACATGATAAAATTTAGAGGCTATGCATACTTATGAACCACCTAGGTAAAGAGTTTTTTTTTTTTTACTCTTCTTTAAGCATTCATATGTTTATTTTTAGTGCATTCATCATACATAACTAAGAACAAACATTCTTATTATTAGAATTTATAGCTCATTCTCTCATTTATTGTGATCTCTTATTAAAAGTGATCGACTTTATCATCAAAATGTTTCTAAATGCCACCAAAAATGACTATTTTGTAGGTGTCAAGTCTTCTATCATAAATCATCAATTTTTTGAATTCTGGAGAAGGGAATATTGACGTGAATATGTTATCATCCTCTATCCAAACACTAAAATAATCTTCATTCCTAAGCATATTGGATTTTAGAACATTATCAATTGGTGTTGTTTGTGGGAAGCTAATCAAAAAGTTATCAACTAGTTTTTGACATCACTAATTGCTATTAATGGCAAACAATTAAGATACTCCTAGGATGGAACGTGTCACAGACCTCCATACGAATGCTAGCATGTCTGCTCCATCAGAGTTTCAACAACTCAATAATTAGGAGTAAGCCTTTACCCAAGTAATGTTAGCATCCCAAGAGCAACATCAGGCCTTGTCTCCTCAGCAAGTTGTAGCACATAAGGTAGCTCCCTTGGTCATAACCTCTCAACCACAAGCAATCCCCTTTGCTAGGAGTCAATTGTATTATCTAGAGAAGGTTGAGTAAAATAACTCGGAAAGCTTTCCTCCTCAATGATCTCTTAATCTCTGTAGATATTGTTCTAGTAGACATGAAGCTCTTTCAGTGCACAATAACTTTATACATGATCCTTCTAGCCACCATGGGACTAAAGTTAACTATCAATCTTTCTATTCCATGCTAGAATCATCCAGCTCCCGGAGCCAATTCCATAAAAGTCAAGATAGAGTATGGCTGGTAAATACATCCAAGATGAAGTTTACAATTCTCATGAGATAAAAGGATTATCTTTATCTAAGCGAGTTTTGTACACCTTTATCCTTAAGGAGTACATCTCCACCAAGATGACTTTAGACAACTATGATGGTCGGATGGATCAACAAGAACATGTCTAAAACATTTATAACAACCTTAAGTTGGTCATCCAAGATAGTGATGTTATGTGCTAGATCTTCCCTACGACCTTCAAAGAGTCAGTGCAAGCCTGGTATAACAACCTAAGGATGGGCTCTATCATGGATTTTAATGACTATGTGCTAAACTTATGTCATGATTTAGCACCAGTATACCCGTCATGAGGAGCTCTAAAGAACTTTTTAGCATTACTCAATCAGGAGGGAAATCCATCAAGGTATATTTAAAGAGGTTCAACGAAGAAATGCTCTAGGTGGAGGAATTGATTGAGCTAGTAGCTTTAAAGGCTTTGATAAGTGGAGTGAGGGAATGTTCTTCATGGAAAGATTTGTATGCTCTACTAGAAAAAAGTTTTTTTAAGGTAAAGAAAGTCATGAAGAATCACATACAGGTGGAAAAGACCAGTATATTAAGGCATAGGCTTAAATCAAGTACATGTGGGTCTGACAAGGTGTTAAACCCAACATCTTTTTATTTAGCTATACGCTAAGATAAAATGCATATGGGTCTGGTGAGGCATCAAACTACCATTAGATTCATGATAGGGGGTAAGGCGAAAAGATTTGCAGAGATGTTAATCAACACACAGGCACTAGTCTTTTTGAGTTACAAAATCAACTTTAAAATTTTTAAATAAGCCTATAACTTTGGTGTTGATAATTGATATATTGTATGCAATGCTAGTGTCAAAATCTTATTAGAGGAAATGGAATGCTAAAAATAGAAAATAAACTAGCCAACTTAATTTAACATTTCTATATAGATTAAACAGATTCTAAATAAGAGATTGGAATATTTTTCTTTATATGAGCAACCATTCAACTATGATGTGATAAAAAAAAAAAAGGGGAGAAAAACTCGTTATTTTTTTGGCTTGTACAATCAAGGACCATGAAAGTCAAGATAGTACCATTTTGCAATGTTTTTGAAACGTAGAAGACAATCAAGGGTGGTTCTCGCTCTCACCTTAAGTATTCAAACGCAAGAAAAAGGGTTGCCTCGTCTAAAAATGGAAAAGAGAAAAATTATAATTCAGTCTCTATACTCTTAATATTCTTTAGATTAGTCCTTTTTCATTTTGAAAGTCATAAATTAGTCCCTTAACTAAAGGTGACTATTGATTCTTTCTAGAATATACAAATTACCCTTTTTAAATGCTTTTCTATATTGTCTATAGCAGGTGAGATTGCAGATTTTATTACACATTAAGGACATGTTAAGGGGGAAAAAGTTCAATTGTCTTGAAAGTAAACAAATATGCAATTTAAAGATTGAATATGATTTTTGTAAAGTAAAGGGACTAATTAATTATTTTATTAAAATTACAGGATCAAATAATAATATACTATTTGTGTAGGCTATTCCACAAAAAGGATAAACCAAGGCGTACGCCTACAAGCTTCACTTTGTGGAACTGCAGCAGTAACCCATGTCTTTAGTAACTTGGAGCTATTGTGCACGGCAATCACATGGCCTCTACTCCACTTGTCTCCTCTCCTGGTAATTTTACAGTGATCTGAGTACCGTATTAATTATTATTTTAAAAAATATATATATATAACTGTAATAGAGAAATTTTAGGTTTATATATCCGGTTTTTTTTTGTCATTGATTTATATTCTTTCTTTTCTTTATATTTTTTTTAAATAAACAATAACTAATAAACTTATAAAATACCACTAATTACTATAATACAAGTCAAATAAAATTTCCCCTCCCCTTAATTTTAGCCCTGACCCTAACTAGATAAATAGCTTCTTCAAAAGTGTAGTTCTAGTTCCTTTTCAAAATATTTTCGTGCTGAAATATATTAAAATAATATTTTTTTATTTTTTAAAAAATTATTTTTTAGATCAGCGCATCAAAACGATTCAAAACATACAAAAAAATATTTTTTAATAAAAAAATTAAATTTTTTAAAAATATAATTTGTATTAACCACGTGTTGCACTACTCCTAAGAAATTACCAGCAACAACACCTTAAAGGATTTGTGAAGTAACAATGATGTTATTATCCTCATTTAGAAATATATATTAGAAAAACAAAACTTAGCTAAAAGTGTACTTATCATTTTAATTTACTTCATGTGTATTTTTAATATGATTTACCTTTCTGATCGACATTTTAATTACCCCTTAGATATTAGTTGGGTTGTTATGGAGGGATATTCACTCTTTTTTTTTTTTACTTTATGATTTTAAATTTTAAATTTATTATTTAAAAATTTTATTAAGAAAATTTAATTTTGATTGTATACATGTAGTATACATCCTTAAAATCATTATTAAAAAATACTTACAAGGAAAATATTTTTACTATCCAAAAAATAAAAAAATCTAACAAGCAATTCTAACCCTATGGTATGGTCTAATGAACAAAAACACTAAGTTGTGTAGTCATTTCACTATAGCAATTTTATTTTGTATTCACTCACAAATCACTTCGAATGATTATTTTTTAAAAAAAATTAATTTGTTTTTTTAACAATTGAGCAATTTTTAGCCTAAATTTACACCCAGTTGGTTTTTTTTGAAAGAAAAGTTAAATTAAAAGATAAATGATTGAATTGAAAAAAACAGGTAATATAAATGGTGGATTTGAGATTTGCTTAAAAAGTTCATTTTCGTCCCTCATCTTTTTCGGCTAATAGGTAACTGGTCTCTCTAATTTTAAAAAATTTAATTTTGATATCAAATTTTTTTTCAATTTTTTTTTTTATGGAGAACAGAGGGGGTCGCCGTATTAGAGAGAGTTTCCATTGATGACAATTTTAACCACTAAAACAGTTTGTTTTTATGTTAAATGGTTTCATATAATAAAAAAAAGTTAAAATTAGGTGCTGACATATCTTTAAAATGTTTAAATAAATGTTTAAATAAAAAAATAGTGTGGATTACAAATAAATATTTTATTACATATAAACCCAACTCTGTTTAATTTTAATTTTTTTAAAATGTTTTATAATAATAATAAAAAAATAACCCGCAAAGCAGCACGAGCTTAGGATGTCTTCCTATAAAAATAGTGTGGATTCACCAGTTCAGCACTCAATTGACTGCTTTGAATTACAGGTCAGATTGTCAACAATATCAGCCTTAGTATTTATAAATATATAACAAGTATTTTCTTCCTTCGCTCTTTCTGGGCAACTATTTTTACTTATTTTTATCAAAATTAACGTCTATTTTCAGAAAGGGCTTTGAGTATAATTGAATATTAAATTTTAGTTTTGTAAGAGTTAAAATAATTTTATTTATAAATATTTATTTTTTTATTTTATTTTAAATACCAAAATTTATCTCGAAATGATTTTAATAAAATAAATATATATTAAAAACAGTAACTAAAATATTTTATTTAAAAAAAATAAACAGCATAAATAAGTTAGGAGCAATGTCATTGAAAATGATCATTGGATTCCTCTAAATAATCAGCAATGTGAAGCACACACTTCTCGAGGAAATGCATACAAAATCCTTCAAACTGAAAATGACATAAAAGTTAGGAGCAAATTAAGCAAAGACAAAGTCTTAGTTGGTGCCTGGTGGTAAACGGTGCCCCACATCTGAAATAATTGTGGGTCAGTTTGATACTGAGATTCGAGTTTTTATTTTAGAACGATATTTAAAAATATTTTTTTATAAAATTATTAATTTGATGATTTTTTAAAAATTAAATTACATATTTTTATATGAAGATATTAGAATCATAAGGAAAAAAAAACATTTAACGAATCATCAATTTTATAATTTTTTAGAAGAAATCTTTAAAAAGAAAAACATTTTTGATTCATGAGGTATTTGTCAAAAAAGTCATTAAACCAAATAAATTTTTATCAACTTCATTGACAACCAAACTATGTCTTAACCTTTGACTCCATTGGATTGACTTCAAATTTTTAATCCGATCATAAACTGAACCAAATGCATTGATTTGATCTAAAAACTAAACTAAAATCAAAACTAAAACTTAAAACGAATCAAACTTAATAAAAAACAAAAACCTTTACCAAAAGCAGATTAAATGCAAAAGAAACAAAGGACAACTCAAGAACACAAAAAAACATCCAAGGTAAACCCAGCAACATGGATCCCAAATCAGACCGGATACAATCAAAACAAAGATATAGAGATGTTGGAGATCATGCAATGATCTCTAATCTAGTATTTATTTACTTCGATTATCAGAATCAACACGATTTTGTCAAAATAAGTTTTGGTTCAAAATCAAAACCCTAGGATTAAAACCCTCAAAAACTTGTTATTGATGAAAATAAACCCTATATTATTTACTATTCAAGTTGGTTAAATGGTTTAGTGCAAAGAATTGAATAAAAATTAGTTCAAATTATGAGGCTAAAACAATGTTTTTTCGAAGAACATTGCCTTAGAACCCATAAAGATGCCTAGATATACCCATCATTGTCAAACCTCAAAAATGACTTTCTAGACCTCTAAACATACTGTTTTTGGTCATCACAATTCACGTTATCGATACTAATGTAAATGTCATCAGAGACCACTTGAACATGGTAGAGGAGAAGTATACCTTTCGATTGGATCCATTCTTGCCCAATTTAGAGGTCTATAACTTAACATTCATTCGTTTAAAGCTGTCAACTCGATCAACCGAGAATCTCAAAATACAGTGATGGCTGATTAGGGACAAGATGTTATTGAGTTCATTGAAGAAAACATAATGTAAATGTTTAACTAGGGCTGCTGATCTTTCTATAACGGGTGTTTCTCAGTTGAATGATGGTGGTTACAACCTTAGAAGTGATTAGAGACGCCATATTTATTCACCTGAAAGTGCCTATTCAATCAGTCAAAACTGCCAAAGAAAAAGCTAACTAGCGGCTGAATGACACGTTGTCTAGGTTAAACCCTAAAAATTAGGGTTTTTAATTTGGGATTTGAAAATTTTCACTTTAATCCCTATTCTTCGAATTGCTTTTAATTGCACCTAAAGTTTCATGCAATTTCACCCCTGCCAAACTCAATCATCAAACCCAATGTTGGCCTTCTGTTTCATTTTAGTCTTTGGTTATGAAATTATGCATCTTAACCCTCAATTAATCAACAAACTTTCAATTTCTTTAATTTGGCCCCTGATTTGATCAATTTCAACCCCTGCATTCAAGTTCCTAATTGCTCATCAAACTTCAATATTTATGCAATCAAGCTCCTGATTTGACCAAATCAACTCTTTAAAATTGCAATTCGACCCCTAGACTTTAATTTCTTCCCATTAAAGCCTTAATTGACTTCAAAAATCAATGTTTCTTACAATTAAATCCTTAATTAAATTAATTAAGTCTTCCAAAATTTCCATTACGTCTTTATCTAAATTTGTATTTCTTTACCCAAAATAAAAATATTTTCACTAATGGGCCCCTTTGTCAATCAAAATTGGGTTATCAATTTTATCAATCTTATACATTTTGGTCCTCCAACCTTTTCACTTGTCATTTTGGTCCTTCGCCACCAACTTAAGCAATCTTCTAGGCTTTCTTTCTATATATCCTATTGTATTTTGGATTTTCTTTTTATGTTTTTTCTTGATTTTTTTTGGGGGTCAAAAATATATAATAACAAAGATGAAAGAGGCACATCAAAGAAGGAAGACGTCTTGCTCTCACATCACTGGTTAAGGAGATAGTGATCCTTAGGTATAGAAAGGGTTTGCTCTCACATCACTGATGATGAAAATGGTGGTATTGGTGATGATGCTTTTATGCTAAGGTCGGTCGAATGATTCTGATGTAAAAATGTTGGGAATTTTAATTCTTCCAACAATAGATAATGAGTGTTGTTTATTGACCATTTATTACAAACTCCTTATGTAGGTTTCATCATCCTTAGTTATGGCTTTGTAGGTCATTGCATTTCCCTAATCATTGCACATAAGACATGTTTTAGATGTTTCAAAAGGTGGTGAATTAATTGATTAATGTTTGTTTAATGTTTTTTTTAATTGATATGGTGGTTTTGGTTGCAAGTTAACTAATTTGTTCATCTTCTTGCAAGTTTATTACAACTTAATGATGATTTTTCTTCTAGAAATTATTGGTTTTTGATCCAACTGTTCTTTCTTTCATGTTGTTTATGCTGCTTTCATTTGTTGTCTTGTTGGTTTATCAGTTGCAATTCCATTTTTCATCATTCCAGTAGTTTCAGTTGCACTTTGGTTTTGTTTTTTTCTTCGTTTGTTTTTATATATTAATGCTTTGTTTTTTTTATTATTATTATCTTAGGTTTTTAGTTCTTGGCTTAGCGAGGCTTCTTGGTTGATTGTCTATGTTTACATGTTTATGCATTGCTTTCTCAAGTTTATGCAAGATGTTTTTCTTTTATTTTTGTTTTGCTTGGTTGCCCTTTGGGCTCTAATGCTTATTTAGTTTTTTTTTTACTCTATGCTTTTCTCTTAGTTCTTTCGTTGTGTTGTTTTTGTGATGCTTATTTTTCCTATGCAAAAAAATATTAAATTTCTTTTAGATGATCTTGGTGTTTTCCATTTCATGTTTTGTTGGTTGTTTTTTAGCTTCATTGGGATGTTGAGCAGTTTTCATGGGGTTTTATTTTTTTCACCCTTGTTTATTGCATTCTTCATTGTTGGATGACGTTCTTTGTTGTCAAATAAGTACATGGGAGAAAGATGAATTTTCAGGGGATTTTATGTTTGAGGTTGAGACTTAGGTTGTAGATGTTTGATGCCTTTTATTAAGGCACTTTACATGTCATTTAGTCGTTTATGTGTTCTTTATTATTTATTTATCTTATTATATTGTCATTTTTATAAAGGTTTTGATTCGTTTCCCTTGCTCTTTTTCTTTGCGAGGTTTTAGTTTCATGCCTTCTGTTGTATGTTTTTTATATGTTTACTCTTGATATAATTTGAAGGGATGTCTATTTGTTCATGTTTTACCTTTCTTTTATTTTTCATCAACTAAAATATTCAAATTCTAGTGTTGCTTATGACGTTTTGTTCAGGTTCTTTTCATGTTTTCTCCCCTTTCACATTGTTGTTTGCTCTAAGCTTATTACATTTCTATTTCTCTGAAGGTTTTTGATGGTTTTTCTTGCTTTTATTTCTTTTCTTTGTTTGGGTTTTGTGACTTTTGTGTTTTAGTTATTTTTATGTTTACTCTTGATCTAATTCATTTTTTATGTCTTATTTCGTTCAATTCTTTTCGTGCTCTTTCCGTTTTGCATTGTTTTTTGTTCTTAACTTTATTTTTAGATTTATGTTTGTCATCTATTTCCTTTTGTTTTATTTGATTAGCTGTGTTGCATGTTTAGCTTACCCTTTTATTGTTGTTTTCATTTTCCCACGTATAAATCATCAACTTCTCTTCTTTCTCCCCTCTCGATTTAGTAATTTTCTATGTTGCTAGCAACTTAATGGTTAGATTGTAAATCTAGATCAAGTACCCACTATGATCCATATCATAACATGTTATGCATGGTTGCTGGTAGCAAACAAGGTTTAGTTATTTTCTTTATTTATTTGTTTTTGCACATTATACAACATACTAAAGGAGATCAGTGCTTTATTTTTTGCCCTTTTATTGTTCACTAAGACACATGTCACTGTGGATTGGAGTAGTGTAATGATGTGGTTGTCCTTGCTAAAGAAAACTTGATAGGTATGCACTTGGGGGTGAAGTTGTCTTTTCCATGAGATACATTTGGCATTGAAAGAATGGCTGGGGATAGAAAGGTCCGATTGGGTTTTTAAGGATCTAGCACTAAGGAATGGCATGGCTGCTAGACCCTAGGCGCGCGGGCCAGACGCGCCTGGGTCTCGCATCACACATGATTGCCAGACCCAAAACAAACATATATTCATTATTATAAACAAATCAACACAAAAATCTAATTTAACATTTAGATCTAAAAATTCAAATCATATCTTCCCATTGAAATAGTTCACGTTTTATGTTTATGAATTTGTTATTCCTTTAATAAAAATTCTATCTTCTATTATTATTATTATTATTCAAATAAACTTGGGTCAGACATGTTTACCAGACCAAAGTAACGGAGGTCAAAAAATTATTTATAAACGAAGTATAAATAATTTATAAACAACAAACCATCACAAAAATCTAATTTAACAATTTATATCTAATAATTCAAATCATATCTTTTCATTGAAATAATTTATTTTTTTATGTTTATAAATTTGTTATTCCTTCAATAGAAATTCTATTTTATGGTTGTTACAAATATAGTTTTTGTTCAAAAGTATTTTTTTAAAAAACAATATATTAAAACCTTGGGTCTGGCTTGGCAGCGAGACCCAAGTATAAAGACTTGGGTTTGGCTTTGCTGCTAGACCCAAGGCTCCTAGGTCGAGTATGGCCACCAGATCCAAGTCTTTTTAAAAACTATTTTTTAAAATGTAAAATATTTTTTAAAAAAATTATTATTGATCCGCTGCGGAGCATAGGCCAATACACTAGTTCCGCACTATAATGACTTTCTCTCTTAACTTGTGATGAGTTATAAATTCATGGCAATGCTAATAAAACTCACAACATTTTATTATTTGTAGAAAACATACAAAACTCTTTGTTATTTTTGTATACTAATGTTTTATTCCTACTCACGCAGCTTCATGCCATGCTTTAGTTTCAACCATTAGTTATTGAACTATTTGGTTTGGAAAATTACCTTCATAAATTTATTTATGAGCTATAAATTGTAATTTCGTTGTATTGTTTCTCTATTTTATTGAGGTTTAGATTGTTTTTGTTGCAATAATTGTTTGCTACTTCTTTAATCAATTTTGATGATCATTGTCATAAGTCAATTTTGGATCCCTCCAAAAATTGTTTTATAGAAAAATACTTTTTTTAATTCAAAAATCAAAAAATATTTTAAGACATGAGAAGATAAGCCTTCGAGTTGCAACTGACCAGAATAACTAGAATGCAATATTTTTACACTATAGGCTGAAGAAAGACTTCAAAGAAAGAAAATGGAGGTTGAAATCCAACTTGACCAAAATTAAAAGAATTAATTAAGTTTAAGAACTTGATTAAAATTTTAATGCGTTTAATTGGCTTAATTAAAGACTTAATTGAAGAAAAATCAAGTTTAAAGTCAATTTGACCAAAATTGAAAGAATTAATTAAGTTCAAGGACTTAATTTAACTTCTAATAGGTTTTATGGATTCAATCGAGACTCAGCTAAAGAAAAATCAAGTTTGAAGGCCTAATTTGGATCAATTCACAAGGATTGAAAGCTTAGGGACATAATTGAAACTTGGAAAGGCTAAATTGGTCCAATCAGGGGTTCAAATGAAAGAATTAAAGATTCAAGGCTAACTAAGGGTCAAATTGAAGAATTTCAAAACCAATAACCAAAGTGCATGGCGTATAAGGGGATTGAAATTAATTAAATCTATAATCCTTTTGAAAGAAATTGAAAGTTTGATAGTTAATAGGGGTTAAATCATATAATCTGAAAACTAAAGATCAAAGTGTAAAAGGCTCCTCTATATTGGCAAATTCAGGCTAATCGAAAGCCTACATTTTAATCAATGAATATAGAGATATAGACCTCCAAATCAAGAGTGGTTTGATCGCCATGGTAAATCTACATACCCTCTATGAGATTAAGATCCTTAAATGAATCATTTGTGTTCCAACCATCACAATGATATTGACAAAGTACCCAACCTAATAATTCACGACTGGAGAAAATTTCACTGTGATAGAACGACTCTAACTCTAAGGTTGTTTCTTCATTTGTGATTTCTGTTTATAAAAGAAAAAAATAGGACCAAACACCCTCTATTTTTAGAGAGGAAGGTTTTGGAAGAGAGAATAAGAGTCTTCCATAACAAACTCATGTCAAAAACCATCATGGTATTTCCATGTTTGGTTTTAGTTTACCTATAAAAAAGAGCACAAGAGGAGAAGGGAAAAAGAGAACACAAAAGAAATCATGTCTATGAAAAGGCTCACGTGATATGTACACTAAACCAACCCACAAGAGAATTCCATATAAAAAGATTACTTATGTTTATGGAAAAACTCATGTGATAGTTATATAAATGATCTTTAGTTATCTTATATAGGAAGTGTTATGCTTTGATCCTGATTGCATGTTGTTCTAATTAAAGGTAATAAATGAGCAAATATTAGGTATAACATAAACTATAGAAAGGTATTTGAGTGATTAAGAGAGGATTTTTCACCCTAAGTGAATTAGAGAAAATATTTTATATGTTCTCAAATAGTATTAATTGTGAAATCATTGGTTAATGTGGAATGAAATTTGAAAAGAGTTTCAAATCTTATTTAATAAATCAATAACTATAGTGTTGAGAACAAAAATAATTTAACAAAACAGACATACATCATGCTATAATGTTTAAATTGAAACATTCTTGATAAAGAGATAATAATTACACTAAAAAACTTGTTACTAAAATGTTAAGTTAAACCACTATGACTTTCTTAATATTTGAGGGATCATGACAGGTTGTTAGATATTATACTTAATCTTTAAATACAAAACAATCAATTATTGAATTAATAATATATTAAATTATTTAATTTATTTAATCCTATTTTATTTAAAATTATTATTTATATTTAGGCCAACTTATTAGGAAAAAAAAATGGGTCACACACATAAGAGCCATTAGTCAGAAATTAAAATGAGATGATTGATCAAGTGTGACTCAATTGTAAATAAATTTTCAAAATTTAGGAACTTTAATGTAATTAATACACGAGATTATAATTCTAAACTTAAAAAAAAGTCAAGTAAGGACTTGATTGAATACATTTCTAAAATTATCCTAAAATAATATATGTGACATTATTTGAAGGGAAAATTGATATTTTATCACTTATAGGGTTTTGAGATTTCTGTATAAATAAAATGTTATGTTTTTATTTTTTGCACATGATAGTACATTATAGAAACACCTAAAAAAAAAAGCTAACACTGAAAGTTATAGTAATTCCTCTCTCCTAAAAGGGTTTAAAAGATTTCTTGATGGTGGTTTGTGTGAATTACCATTAAAGACCAGACATTTGAACGATTTATAATTCGTGATAACCCGACCTTGAAATAATTATTCAAAGTTGAAAAAACATAAGATTTTCTAGTTATCTTTGTATAAATCCAAACAACTTTAGATTAATTTAACAAAATCTTTAAAAGTCTTATAAAAGAAATTGAATTTACTATTTTTACTAGAAATATATGTTTGAAGAAACTCAACACTAAGCCCATTGAATTACTGCATTTTTAGATGGCGCTCATGTGCTCTTGTAGTCCGTTTGGTTAACAAAAGTTAGGGCATAGGTGTAAATGCATATTTTCATACCCAAAAGCCTACGCCAATTTGCAAAGCTCCATTTTGGGATTGTTTTTGGCCCTCCGAACCCAAGTTTTTTGCTTATTGGTATATTTATGCGTAGAGAAAAAACAAAATCCTGAGCCTAAGCACCTTCTTGATTATCAAAAGCCTTAGAGGCAACCTCAGGATCCTTTTCGTTAGGAGTTCTTATCGTTGTTTGTTCAACAATATCCTATAGACCTTGAGCTATCATATCTATGAGGACTTTTGTTCAACAATATCTTATTGACCACTTGAGCTATCATATCTATGAGGACTTCAATATCTTATACAACTTGAGCTATCATCCCTGAGCTATTAAATTCTAAAAAAGAAAATTAAAAAATAAATATTTAAAATAAAATATATATAGTAATTAAAAGTTTGAGAACTAAATTTGATATAATCAGCAAATAATATGACATTTCTAAAATTTTTACAATTTCCAGAAAATGTTTTCCGTCCAAAATAAAAGGAAAACACTTTCCTGGAAGTCAGGCTAAATTTTTTTTTTTACTGGAAAATATTTTGCATTGACCGGAAAGTGTTTTCTGTTGATTAATTTTTCTAATAGCAAACAAACACAGGAAAGTTTAAAAAGTGGTTTCTCGAAAACTACTTTCTGGAAAACAAACACGCCTACTCATCCAATGCATTTTTTATTTCCTCTTTATAGACCTTGCAAACCATTTTTTTTATTTTCTTTGTGTTAATATTTATGTTGATTCATTCGTAGGTTTTAAGGGATTTTCAGCTGGTGAGTGGTAGAGAAAGTTTATGAACCACGAAGGTGAGAGGAGAAAGAGAATATTTTTTAGGTAAGTGATTTAGTTTGGTTTTTGGGTTTTTTAATTTAGTGTATTTTATATGCATTGACTATTGTGCATTCCATGCACGAAGAAAGCAAGAAAAGAAGAACTTAAGTAATGTATTTAGTGAATTTGAAAGTGTAATTTAACTGATTAAGTTTTGGATTTATTTTTTAAAAATTATTAGTTCGAGTTCTATAAATTTTAGAGTTATTAAAAACTTAAATGATCATTAATTTTAGGACTCATAAAATTAGTTAAATATGTACGAACTGATTAGATACTAATATTAATAATAAAAAAAAATGCTTTAATACTTGCAAGTTGCAATGGTTCTCCTCCTACTTTTTCTTCAACAAACTGGATGAAGAGAAACAGGAGATTGATGGGTGCTGTATTTTTAATCAAATTTTTTTTTTCCGTTTGCAATTTTCAGGAATGGGGTTTTGTTTTGTATTTTCAAGCAATTGTCATTGCTCTTGTTTTTTTTTTTTTCCAGATTTTGCATTGATCATTGTTGGGTTTCGTTCTTATTCTTGCCATAGCAGGGATAAAATAAATATAAATTATACTTGGCTAACTTAAATTTTAAGTTAAGATAATTTATTTATAAAATGTAAAAGTTTTATCAACAAAAACAATCATGGATTTAAATTTTACCATCTTATTTTTTCAAATTAAACTAAATCTCAACACCGTGAGGTTATGCAAGTTTTAAATGCAAAAAAAAAAAACATTAATGGGGATGAATACCCAGCTGAGTATATTTTGCAGTGACGCCATCTTTTCTTTTCTGATCAAAATCCTGATACCTTGGAGTGATATAAAATGATGGGTGATCTAAGTACATCCCTAACCACCAACAAAGTCAGGCGAGGCGTTGACATCAAGTGGATGCTAAGAAAAAGAAAATCCATGGCGTGGCCTGGGAAAGATTTGGAGAGAAAAACAGCCCCTTCACATGGTAAAAGAAAGAAATGAAAGCAGCATGAAATTATTGAGAACTTTATTGGAGCAATAATGTTTCCCTTCATTCCTTCCCTCATGACACCTCCTCTGCAAGAGTCCTCTCAAGGAAAGCAACGGTTTATACATGAGTTTCTTGGATCTTCATGGAATTCACTTACACTTCGAGATCGAAGAGCCGTCTTCATAAGATTTTTTTAAAAAAAAACAGAAACTTAACGCACACAAATGTTTCAAAATCAGATCTATGGCAGCCATGTGAAATGAATTATATACAGGAGTACCACCAGAATGAGGAACTGGAACAGATTATCACAACCTGTATATAATTCAGGTGTTGTTGTGAATTATATAAGATCTTAAACACTTGTGATCTAGTGCTGGACTGAGAAGATAAAGCACCAGTGCTGGTGTTGTTGTGAATTCTCAGCTGAGACCAGTATTGTTGCGGCTGCCATGGAAGGAGGCGTCGAAGATGTTGGAACTAGTGCTGGACTGAGAAGATAAAACTTGTGCTGTGAGTGTCGGTTAAAACCTTTGATATGTCTACACTATGTTCCCATTCTTTAAGCAAGTAATTTCATACGAAAGGAAGAAAACTTGGGAGTAAGGAACTGCTGCAACTGGTGGCGGTGAAGTAGGGTGGTTGCTCGGTGCTGCTGTGGTTGGACTGCGTTCTACCACAGGAACGGACAAGGTGAAGCAGTTGTCTGCTGGACCGAGATGCTGCCAGAGCTGCAACCAGCTGCGCTAGACTGCTCACGGTGTTGCACAAGAAAAGATAAAGTGCTGGTGGAGGTCACGATGCTGCTTCCATGGAGGAATGGAGGTTGTCAGAGAAGGGTTAATTATGCTGCTTGTTGCGGGTTTTTTTTTTTACTAATTAACTCTTAAAATTTAATAAATAAAACAAATTTATTATTTTTACTGGCAATTAAAAAACACTTTCATGAGTACATCAAAATAATTTTAAATAAAAAAAATTCAAAATTTACCCTAAACACCCATGACTCGTTTAATTAACCAACAAAAGGAACCAAGGGATTAAAAAAAGGTCAATCTAATAATAAATAGCACAAAATCAGAGAAGTGTTTGTCATGAATGCCAGAACAAATATTACTAACAGAAGCTCTCCGGCAAAAATCAATAAATTGGTAATTAATCTCTAAATGAACTTCCACGGTACACAAATTACAAATTGTATCGGCACACAATGCACAGTGAATTACAAGTTCTGGGAATTTCAATCCCATGAAGCAATTACATGACCACAGAGTATCGATCCACCTCAATATGCCGATACTGCAGCCACTCCAGGTTGAATGCGACCACATATCACACAGAATCCTGCTTGCTTCCTTGACCCATCTGCTGATCAATAAGGTTTGCTCTGTTTATTGTCTTTCTTAAGCTGAACCTTCAACATCTTACCACCCAATTGGCATCCATTCATCATGGTAATGGCATTTTGAGCTGCAGCTGGTGAGTCATAACTCACAAATCCTGCAAATAAAGGCCTATCAGAGACATAGGTAGCTATCCTGATTGCAAATGTCAGGCTCGGAAGTAAAGTTCATACCGAAACATTTGCTAACACCAGTTGCTTTATCAACAAAGACCTTGGCACTTAAGACCTGACCAAATGCTTGAAAAGTATTGGCAAGCTCTTGGTCACCGAATTCTTGAGGTATATGATATATGAATAAATTAGCACCAGGTGGACCTAAGATGAATATCACAGGCAGTTAGGAGAAAAGAACCACGGGAATGCAAAAAGGAGTGACAATTAACAAGACATGGAATAATATTAATTATATAATAAACATGCCTTCCACTTGACCCCCAGAACTTCCACTGGCACCTGAAGATGTTGCAGAATTACAGCTCGGAACTGTGGGTGATAATGTACCAGGAGAGTTACTCAAAGGTCGGTGACTCATTATTGCTCCAGGATATGCAATTGGATACTGCAGACCTGGCATCGTAGGATAAGCAGAGCCCATATAACCAGCAGGAGCATAATTTCTAGGGGAAATATTGAGTGAAAGGTCAGGTCTGATCCCACCACGCAGACGGTATGGCACAAGTTCATAAGCTCCAGGAGCCTACAACGAAAACAAAGAGATGACCACGCTCTTAACACCATTTTGATTTTAAATAGTAAATGAAAAAAAGTTCGGGTTAAACGAAGAAAGGAAGCAAGATACTACAAAGTTAGGGAGTCAAGAAAGATCCTTGACAAGTTCCAAAAGGTTTTGGTAACTGCAGATTCTGGGATATTTCCTGAAAAATAGAAACAGACCTGGTATCCATATCCATTATAAGGGGGAGCATATCCCATTGGCAAGGCACCAAATAATGATGGATGTTGTGAATCAGTATTGGGCATAGCTTGAGATTGTGCTTTCTGGGCCCTCCGAGCCTGCCTTTCCTTTTCTGTATCTGCCCATTTGACAACCAAAGGAACACTTGAACCCTAACAAAGCAAGAGAGCGATCAGACTGCATATCATTGATTCATGCATCCATATTAATGCTGAGCTCCAAGTTTTAAACGGGTTAACAAAGATTGGCCCTCGACCCTCAATTCTTTATAACTTACAGAAATAAATAAATATATAAAACATAAAATCAACAGGGAGAAGAAAAAAAAAACTAGTTAAAACTTGGAACTCGTTCCTACAGCATCTGTTAAGAACGCGACAAGGTCAAATGAAAGATAAGTTTTGATTTTAGATCTATCATTTGTTGTAAGAGAAAAATATATTGATATTGATATTGATACAAGTTTTATACCTTCATCTTGTACAGCCTATTCAGGAAATACAAATTTTGGATGTTCAAGTTCAGAGAAAGCTACATAAATTATTTTGACAAAGTTACTTATGCTATTCTGCCAAAAGCTCATCACCTGTGTGACCAAATAGTTAGCATACCACCATCAAAGTGACTAAATGACAGATTTTACCAGGCAGATCCATGATTTTACATCATGTAACAAAACCTTATTCAATGTTCGAGTTCAATTTGATAACCAAAATTGATTAAAAAGACAGACAAAAAAAGATGACTTTTCCCATCACATTATTAAACAGCATAGAATTAAAGTTGGGCTGTAACTAGAAAGAATAATTGCTTGAGCTTGAAAACGATGTTCCATTGGCCAATAAAGCTCACCTCCATTTTATGCTTTCCATTGATGTCCTCCAGGGCAGCATGGGCTTGTTCTTTTGTCTCATACTTTAAAAAAGCACAGCCTGCCAATTAGTTAATTGAGATCAGCAAGAACAGTACAGTTCAGTGCTTCACAGCAACAGCCAGATAAGAAATCAGGATTATTAAATAAAGAATACCTTTGCTTGTTTGTTGAGAACCTCTTAGTATTTGTAAGTCCTTTATAATTCCATATTTAGAGAATAAATCGGATAATTCAGCTTCAGAAACATTTTTTGGAAGCATACCAACAAATAGTTTGTGTTCTGGATTGCAAGGATACAAAAAAAATCATAATGGGACATGCTAAATTAACACTAAAATAAAAGTATCAGATAAGGCATGAGAAATCTTGCTGCAGCAATTCACAGTAATGATCTTAATGGCAAATAAATCAATAGTCAAAGATATTTTATTACACCTAGCCTTTCCAACTCTCCATCTGCATACTTCACTTGCAAAGGACTAGATGCCTGAATTGGAAAGAAAGAAAAGGATGCATTTCAATTAGAGAGACAGTGAGATGAATGCATTAGAGCTTAATTAAAATAAGAGCACAAGTCATACAAAGCTAGCACCGATCAAGGACCACATTGCAAGTTATTAGACAATCCAACCACTGAGATATATTTAACAAAAGAAGGCATTGAGAATTAAACCCCTAAATAAAACAGATTATACAAAACCAGAAAAAGGCTAGACCTCAAAGAATCCTGATTAACTGAAACACCCAGGCCAGCAAAATCCCAGATTGCATGACTATTCATCTACAATAACAGTGATTGAGATATGATGTAATTAACCATCAAATGTTGAAGATCAATTGTGAACATCTGCTGCAATATCTAAAATAATCTAGTAATGAACTAAAAGTATCGATGGTTTTTCCATAATGATTGGCTTTACATTGAAATTTAAACTATTCAAGTAAGTCTTAAGACTCCATCGCAACTTATTCCTGCAGAAAGGTGTTTTTTTTTTTTCTGTCACAACATCCTTACAATACATTCTTCGAAACAATTTCCATTTTGGTTTAGAATCTCTCAACATTTTCTCTCATCTACAGATGCATCCTAATTTCATTTTGTGTAGAGCGACTCACCCACACTTTTTCACTGCCAACTTCTTTTCATCCCTCCTAAAACACCACCGTCTTTCCCATACTCTGTTAGCAATATTACCACGATCTCATTGACAAAACCAGTCCTCGTTGCAACAGATTCCAAGTCCAACACAGTAAAATTTACTTGTGATGCAAACATATTCTACTACTGTAAATCACCGAGGCTTGTTTTGACATGATTAATAATAATTAACTAAACAGTTATCAACATCAGTAATCTATAACCATTACATCACAGGATCCACAGGTCACTCACAATATATCAAACACAGTAGAAATCATGCCATGGCTCCAAAGTCAACCACAGTAAGTAATTTCCATAAATACCAAACTAAAATAAACTACTCAAATTAGGTCGGAAGAATTAATTAATCACATTTCATCTACAATACAATGTGGATAGAAAACAAGAAATCAGCAAGTTGTAGACTGTACAGAGAGAGAGAGAGAGAGATCAAATTAGAGGAAGGACTAACCCCGGGCAACGTTTTCTTATTATGACAAGCATTAACAGCCTTATCTGCTTCTTGTCTGGAAGGACATATTAGAAAACAACAACCTAAGAGAAGAGGAAATTAGGGTTGCAAGAACCATTACACACTGCGAATCTTGAATGTGAAGAATTTAAAGCAAGTATGCAACCTCGGGAAACGCGAGTGGTCTTGTCTTTAATGATGTTGACTTCGTCCACCAAAGCGAACTCTTTGAACATTGCCAGAAGCTCATCTTCTGTCATGTGCTTTGGTACTTGACCTACAAATAGCTTCACGCTCTCCTCATTATTGCTGCTGCTTGATTTCTTCTCCTTTTCACCCTCCGCCATTACCCCGAACAAATTAAATTAAACACTCTCTCCTTCTCTCTCTCTCTCTCTGTTCGTGTTGGTGTGCTTGTAACACACTCCCCTCCCCTCCCCTCCCCCCCTGGAATTCTTCACTGGCCTTGTTTGTCTCTCCAGATTTCTCGTGTTATTTTCTTTTTTGGTGATTTCGTCGTCGCATGGAAATTGGGGGATTCCTGGATGGCAAATTTGGATCTTCGATGGATAAATTATAAAATAAAATAGTTTCCATTTGGGCTTACACTTTTAATTTATTTACAACACTGACCTTACAGCTGTTTCAGACTAAAGTTTTTAGGCTTGGAGATGGGTGTGCTTTGTGTAGTTATTACTTGGTAGTCATGTCTATTCAACTATTTCTCAGTTTAAATTACTGTAACGCCCTCCTTCTTTTCTTTTCTTTTCTCTTGCATGGCATGGCATGGCATGGCATGGCGACCGGAGTGATTTTTCCCCCTCTCTCTCCCTCTCCGGTTATCTGGAATTTCTTCGCCATATATAATAGCAAATCTTTTCTTTTATGTTTATTTTTTTTTTTTTTTAGAAAACTCAGAACTATCTACAATCATTTTTTGAATTTTAATTTGAATCTCATAGACGAAACAAGATAGCAGTGATAAGAATTTTGCCGCGTTGTGACAAAGGCCTGAGGCTCTAAAATTAAAAGCGAGCAGCGTGCATGTCCACATGGTTCTTGCCTGTGTTAATTGGAGTTAGGGTTGAGAAAAAAAAATTAAAAAATTGGTTAAATTAAGAAAATTAAAAAAATTGAACTGTGAAAAAAACCCGTTTAAACCAATTAAATATTGAAAAAACCGACTAGTTTGATTTAGTTTTATAAAACTAAAATCAAAAAAACCGAACCGAACCCAAACAAGAAAAAAACCGAGCCAAACCGGAAAAAACCAAGCCAAAACCGAGCTAAACTAAAAAAACCGAGTCAGACCGGAAAAAACAAGTCACACCGGTTTGAACCGGTTTTTATCCTAAAAAACCGAACCGAAACGAAACTGATCACTTTAAACCGATTTTGATTTGATTTTAGTTTTAGTTTGGTTTTTTTTTTTTAATAAAAACTAAGTGGAATAGAAAATAAATACCCTTAACTTGAAGGGTGGGCAAAGTATGATTTATAGATAGATATAATGAAAAGGACAAGTCTCAGGTCTCCCCCGTTTTTGTCTTCCCTTGCTTTCTTATTTTAGTCTTGGGCCTATGAAATAACATTTGCCCTCCTCCCTTTTGAATTTTGCATGCCTACGATGACGTGTCCTCAAGGTCTCATCTAGTCTTCGTTTTCGACAAAGAAAAGAAAAGAAAAGTGAAGCCCTTTACCCTGCCTTTAACTTCATGTTTGGCGGCAGTTCCGTTTTAAAGCATGTGCACAGATACGATGAGCAGAAATTGGCAAAAAATAGGAAAGGACTCCTACTCTCGATTAAGGAAAGATTCTCTTATTTTTTTAAATATATTTTTTATATTAGTATATTAAAATGATAAAAAAATATATTTAAAAAATTAATTGAAAACAAAAAAGTAAATAAATGTTTTGTGCCTTCTACATGTGCTTGTGCTCTTATTATGACTTTTTTTTTTTCCTAAAAAGACAAACATTCCTAACATCCCTTTTTTTTTTTTTTTAATAGAGAACTCTAATTATTGTTCCCTCAGGTTAAGTTAAGAGTTATTATTTTCGTTTTGATTTGGTTTTTATTAAAAAAATTAACTCAATCAAAATTTTAAAAAAACTGAAATTGGTTCAAATCGATCAGTTTCAGTTCGGTTCGGTTTTTTAACAAAAACCGGTTTTGGCTCGGTTTTTTCAGTTTGGCTCGGTTTTTTGGTTTTAGCTCTGTTTTTTCCGGTTTGGCTCGGTTTTTTTTCCGGTTTGGGTTCGATTCGGTTCAGTTTTTTTGGTTTCATACTTATAAAACCAAAACCGAACCGAACCGGTCGGTTTTTTCAAAATTTTAATCGGTTTAATCAGTTTTTTGTCACGATTTAGTTTTCTTGATTTAATCGGTTTTTCGGTTTTTTTGTCACTCCTACCTCACGTAATGTACACTAACACTGATGGGCACTATGGATCCATTGTGCCCATGAATTTTAATTTTTTTCATCTTTATTTATTTATTTTTTTTTGCTATTTAAGGGTCTAATTGGAAGCTAATTTGCTTAAAATTATTAAAGAATGATGAAATTAATAGATAAAGAATTAAAATGAAACAAGCAATGAACATGAGTGGTGTTTTCTAATTCTCTGTAAAATGTTTAATTTAATCCTCATTCTTTACTAATTATAAGAATCGCATTCCTTCAATTTTCTAACTTCCAATAAAAATCAATTTTGATTTAAAATTTAAAATAGTTTTATAACGGACGGTAAAGAGATGTTTTATAAATAGAATTAATATGATAATATTCTATTTATTAATAAATAGAATTAATCTTTCAATTAACATATCTTTTTTAATCATCTATTCTCACTTTCTCAACAACATCATGAAAGTGGGAGTCACCAAATCCAATTGAGGACCAATAGTAACCATCTTCATGGTTTAAGCCAATATAAGTGGCTCTGTGTCATTTATCAATAATGTATTTAACTTTCTTGGCTTTTTGACGCAAGGAGGTGATGCCATCAGTCTGACGTGGTTGAATGGTGACCAAAACTCCCTCCTTTCTTGTTCATTGATAGTGGTAAGTTCTGATTTTTTTTTAATGTTTTTTTTTTAAAAAATACATTAAACTAATTGTTTTTTATTTTAACATATTAAAATTATTGAAAAAAACTAAAAAAACCAATTTATTATATTTTCAGGGCAAACGCATCCGAACACGATTGCAGACTCGATGCTAAACAGGTACGTACGTGTTTGACCACCGCTCAAATGCTTTGATTTGCTTAGGTACAGCTAACTTTCTCTTCTGACTTTTTGTTGGGGAGTTTCTTGAAGCAAGCTCTAGCTCTCCTCACGAAAGTTACTCGTAAAGCTCTAGCTCTAGCATTTAACCTAAAAACCAAACCAAGGTTAGACCAATATAGGGTTTTTTTCCCTTCTTTTTCATAATCATGTTCTCACTTCTCATTCTATTGACACCCCGTCCAGATCCCCATCAGTAGTTTGACCTAGCCTTGCTGCTAGCTGTGGATAAGTCTGGAAGAATGTTGGTGGCCTGCCCCTTTGAATCTATTGACTTTAGGAATTTGAAGATAATACCAAGTTAACTGTGTAAAGGTAGGCCTTTTGCTACTAGTAGTGTTAAAATCAAGCACGGCAGGGAATGTCCATGAATAGGACGGCCGGCAAACAATTATGCATTACTGCGAGTCCGATTGCCTTGTGTTGCAGCCAATGAGAGGTCAAGCTCCATCTGATCAAATAGCAAGTTCTGAAACAAAAAATGCATGGAGGTCGCCACCATCATACCCTCTTTGACTATTGGTACATGTTGGCCACTAATCATTTTATGTAGGTTACATGCTTCTTTAATTTGCAATGCATTGACATGGTAAAAAGTGAAAGAGCCTGAAGTTATTTTCCTAGCCCCTATTACCCTCGATTCCTTGCTCCGCCTGAGAAAATTAGAAAATGAAAAAAAATCATCTATCAACAGTTGAAGTCACCCCACATGTTGGCCACTAATTACTCAACAATC
>Ga0325410_1000314_pt1 | contig 48737 bp, 22 predicted proteins | sample PopdelMetagenome_16_FD_206182 | JGI IMG/M metagenome (GOLD analysis project Ga0325410, IMG submission 206182) | Populus deltoides microbial communities from Bellville, Georgia, United States - Xylem-PdIQD-R3 | ecosystem: Host-associated > Plants > Phyllosphere > Stem > Wood/Secondary xylem...
CCCTTTGTTCAATTGCATGCTTGCTTTATAAGTTATTAAGCTCAGCTCAATTAATTATGAATTCTCCACCACTGTAGTTAATGAGAAGCAGTCTCCAAGTTCATTGCTGGCCCAGGAGGTTGATAATAAGATCAATGCAGGACAGGCATGCCAATAGATTTTGTGAATTTCTCTGGAATCCATCAAATTCTCACCTTTTGCTTCAAGGAATTTTGGTACAGCAGTTAATTGTTCATCACCAAAACTTCCATTTTTGGAATGATTTGGTTTAATAAGGTCAATGCAGGACAGAGACACCCGGACCTGGGTCGCTTGGTGTTTATTTGAAGTTCGGTGAAGGTGGTGGCTATGAAGTTCGGCTGGATTGTGGGTTTGATGAGGATATGGGTTTATGGCTGGAGATAGTGGCTGGTGAGGGATCAAAGGAAAAGAAAGGTGGCGGCTAGGTTTAGTATTTAGGGGAAGAAGATGGGTGAAAGATCAAAGAAGATGACTATTATGGGTGAGCTATTAGGATGGAAATTGTAATTTTTTAAAATTTGATAGGTAATGCAATTTTGAAGAAATTATAAAATGATAGAGTTAATTTTTCAAAAAATAATCAGAGAAATGACATTGATGGTTGTATTGTGAAGAACATCACAACCACATATAGATAAATTTAAACAACAAATTCAATATATTATGTTGTTGGGAACACCGTAACCTATTAAAATATTATATTTTTAGTTTAATTTAAAATTTAAAATAATATTTATCCATTACAAATTAAAATAATTGGTTATTAACGCTTTTTTATTCTCAATAATTATGATAATTATTAATTAAAATGGTTATTTGCAGTCAAATTTTTTTTAACTTAAGTAGTTTCATTAATAATTATGTTAACAATTTAAATTTTAATAAAGTTTCTTAGTAGGTTAGTTGTGGACAATTTAAATTTTAATAAGAATTTTTAACTTAGTAGGTTAATTAACAATTATAAATAAAATGACGCTAGTTATTTTAATAACTAAAAATTTTGGAATAAAATTTCTGATAAAGAATTGATCAAAAACGAAATAAATATTGAAAATAAATAAAAAAAACTTATAATTTTGATTATATTTCAATAAGTCACACTATTAGATTGAAATAACATAACTCAATATGCTATTTTATTTATATTTTTTAAAATTATGCTAATTTATTAAAAAACAAATCATAAGCTACTTGAGGAAAAAAAAACTCTAAAATTCTAACACGATTTTTCAACTTTCAGGCACTGAGAACCACAAATCTCATATATATAATCGTAAATTTTTCTTTTAAAAAAACATTGAGTATACAAGTTGTTTTTTAAAAAAAATCAAAGACTCGTACGCGTATCTAATTAAATAAATTAATAATTATTTATGTAAATAAAAAATCATTAACAATAATTAAAAAAATTAAAAAAATTGAGAGATGGATATAAGTCAAGATATTTAATATCATAATATGAATTATTTATCTAGGTATGTGTAATAAATTTATTTATGAAAATTAATGTCACATAAACTAATACACATATAAAATTTAATTATTGAATAAAATAAAAGGAAAATTAATAAGAAACCATACTGCCATCAGTTGTCCTGGACGACTTGTATTTTCATTGAAGACATCATGCAGTTAATGGTGAATCTCATTTATAAAAAAGAAAATTAATATAGCGAAAAAAAAGAGAGGAAACATATACTTCGAATCTGCCATTAGTCATGTTTTTCTACTTAATTAATTAATATAAGAAAAAGGAAAAGAAAAGTCTTGGGCTCAAAACAAAAAAGAAAATAAAATAAAATAAACCCTCCAGATTGGTAAAAAACAGGCAACTCGAAAACCTTCCTAGTAGCCAAATCCCAAGAGACAGATTGCAAGCAGCACACCAGAAGCCCATGAAAGATTACTAAAGGAAAGAGTTGAAGCACTACTAGGTGAGATCTGAGATAACGGAGCAGGGCTCAAATTTGAAGTTGCCGGAGCGACCAGGACATCAATCTTTTGTCCTGCTTGGCAGTGTCCAGGGTAACCACATATGAAGTAGAAGTGGCCAAGCTTTTCAACAGTGACTGTGTCGGAGCCGTTGGTGTAAGTAGCTAGTGGTGACGTTGCATTGCATGACTCGAAACCTTGATGCGTCACTTGCTTCACGTTGTGGAATTGGTTGTTGTAGTTGAAGACAAGAGTATCACCAACGTGAAAATTCTTGTTGGCAGCCCAATCTTGGTAATCCACTTGACCCATGCTTGTCCAACCAGCAGAGTCACCGACTTGGTAAACGGTAGCCATGGAGACTCCGCAAAGAGCCGTCGTCAAGAAAGAAACCACCAGTATTGTTTTCCTGAAATTAGCCATGATCGCTTGGAAGACAATGAATATGGGTTGCAAGAAAGCTGGTGCGTAAAGAGAGAGCACTGAGAGAGAATTCCAAGGTTTGCTTGAATGGGTTTGTGAGATAAATCGCCTCAGGTATCCTGTATTTATAGTGCGAATCTAATCCGGATTCTTCAAGGATACGAATTTCCTGATTTGTATATTCTTTTTTACGTAATCCATATCACTGAAGGAGAAGTTCCTAATTTCATGTGTACATACTGAGTTCGGATACGCGTACGTTGTTGAAGCTGCCGTGATTCCCTGAAACATTAAAGGACGAAATTTTTAAAAAATATTACACAAAAGGATTAAAAATAAAAAATAAGGATTAAAAATGAAATAAAAAAATTAGAGAGAAACAAAATTTTTTAAATTTAGGGTTAAATTGAAAGGAATAATAACATTAACAAAAAAAATAAAAAATTTAAAAGAATCTAGACCAACTTGTAAAAAATAATATATCATATATAGGCTTTGTAAAATTTTAAAGACAACTTTAATGTGTTCTAAATGCATTTTTCATAAAAGACTATATACCAAAATATCATAAAAAAACACAACAAACTTACATAATAACGGCTTAAAAATGAAATTCATGGTTGCTTAAAATGTTGATTGTGCATTACACAATCCAAAAGCCATGACCAAATACTTATAATGTTCATTATGAGTTCAAAAAGTAGTATTGTGCACATCTTGCAAGTGAACTCGAATGTGATGATACTAGGCTTGGAGATCAATTTCATAAAAACACTTGGCATCATGTAGCTTATCAATCATTTCAATTTTCGTCCATAGTTAGAATGGGAAAACAATCCTTGATCATAGCTTTGTTTAATGCTTTATAATCTATACAAAAATGCTATGAGCCATCCTTTTTCTTAAATAGTAAAACTGGTGAGGAAAAAGGACCGACTAAGATGAATGGTCTCATTTTCCAACATCTCGAATACTTGGTGTTCGATCTTGTTTGACCAACTGGTAACAAACCCTGAAGAGGTTTATGATAGGCTCAATGCCAACAAGCCTGAGAAACTTGTCAAATACTGATAAGATCACCCATCTATTGAGGTGTAGTTGTCACAAGCCTAACCTATAATACCTGAAAACCTCGTTGATAAACCCTTAAAGAGGAAAGAGTACCCTAAGACATACATGCACAGGGGGTTGTAGCTTTAAAGTACACTCGAGTAAAAGCCATTGCCTCCTTAGTAATTCTTTATCTTTTAAAAGATAACTGAGCCACATAAGCTTTAGGTTACTGACCATTGACAAAGGCCACCTCCCCAACACTCAAGGTGTTAGGAGCATCATCCTCGAGAGTTTGAGGTTATCTCTCCCTCCTCTAAGAATCTCTTAAAGCACTAAAAGAAGTGATGTCTTCACTCCTAGAACCAAATCTGCTCCTATAAGAGTCTATTTTTCTAAAGAAAAGGAAAGGAAAGGAAAGATGTGCAAAGTGAAGATAAATGAATGATTTACTCAAGAAATTTTTAAAATAAAACTTGACAAAAACAATGAAAAAGCAAAAGAACAAAAGGAGATAAAGAGCTAAGGTTATAAAGGAGATAATTTATCACCCTTAATATTGAATGAGTGACTCATCATGTCATCTCAAATCCCTAAAAGCCTATTGAATTCAAATTTCTATTAGTAACCCTATTTACCCTAAGTTATAAATAAAAAAAATTAATATAAATATATAATTATTTATTATTCAAACACTCAAAATTCAAATTCCTAAATATATTGGATTCCAGAATATCATCTCCTATTATAATTAACATTTTCATGTTTAACTTTCAAAGATCACAAAAGATATTGCAACTCATGATGACTTCGGCTTATATCAAAATCATTCTGAACACTTGTAGCAGAAAAGGAGAGGTAACTATAAATTAGTACCTATAATTTTTTAAAATGAATTAAACAATTCATCTAGTTTCAAAAACTAATTAATTAGTCCTTAATCGTTAAGTGGTTGACAGATTCGTCAATTTTGCACTTAATACCTAAAATATCCTTTAAGAAAAAGGGGGAGGAGGGAAAGACACGGGGAAAGGGGAGAAAAAGAGAGGATGAGAATGGAAAGAAGGCGAAGGTGATCAGAGTTGAGGAGATAGAGAGAAGAGATGGTGGTTGTGCTGGCGGAGGAGGGAGAGGCAGCGAGAAAGGAAAGGGGATAAAGAAGGAGAGAGAGGAAAGGGAAGGGGGAAGAAGGAAAGAAGAGAAAGGCAAAGAGAGACAGAACAAGGTTATTGCGTTGGTAGAGGGAGGAGGAAAGGATAGGTGCAGGTGGAGAGGTGAGTTGGTTGACGGCGGAAATTTACGAGTTGAGGAAGCAATTTTGAAAACAACAAGCATTAAAGTAAGGACGCCTTATCACCATTCTAACAACAAGCTCGTAAAAAGACAGTAAAAATAGTTAGAAAAACAATCTTTTTCTAGGCAAGACATGATTTCCCTATGCATTTTATTAATTAACTAGCCGTGAACAATTAAGCAACAGGGTAATAAGACAAGACATGATGAATGCACAACTCTAGATGGGGACTCACATACCATGTCTATCGAGGATACTTTAGGCAAGCATTCTTTGTTGGCAAATAACTGAACTGACTAGATGCCTAAACTCAAAGACTCAGTCAAATTCCCCCCTTTCTCTCATATTTTTATCCTCCTCTTTCTTTCCATGGCTAGCCTCGTTTATAGCAAGCATTCTAGAAAAAAATGGTACATCCTTCTTTATGCTTGCTAAAAATAAAAACAAAAACAAAAACATAATCAAAGAGAGCAAGAGAACTTGAGCGTAATCTTAGAAACAAGAAAAGCAGAAAGTATAGTAAAAATAGGGAATACTAAAGGAAATGAAGAATCCAAAGCAGAGGAGAGCAGTAGCTCATCCTCTGCTGGATCACCCCCCAGTGAAAAGTTAAGGTCACTTAGTGCCTCTCCCTTTATTGATGGTGTCTCGAGAAGTGATTCATTTGTGAGGGACAACCACCATTTCCTTGAAACTGCGGATCTCCACCCTGCACCTTCAACGTTGATCACTAATGATCAGGGAGGAGATTATCCTCCTGCAATAGGCTTTGGGGACGCAAAATACATATGTTTGTTGGAATCTTCAAAGTTATGGGCAATTGCAGGCCCCATTGCATTCAATATCCTTTGCAATTACGGAGTTAACTCGTTCACAAACATCTTCGTTGGCCACATTGGAGATATTGAGCTATCTGCGGTTGCAATCTCTCTGTCTGTCATTGCAAATTTCTCTTTTGGTTTCCTGGTCAGCTTCCCTCGGATCCTCTTTTTGTTTTCTTCTAGTTATTTATTGTTGAAGCAGTGAATTTGCATTATAGTTTAATTTCCAATGTTTGGTTTTGATAACTAAAACAAAGTTGGGTATCCTAATCTTACATTCATTGAACCTTTTCGAATCTTTTTCTGCATTTGGTTCAAATTCGTGGTAGGATCTCTGTTTAAAATTTATAGGTGAACTTTATAGATGCCAAGAGTAAAGATAAAAGTCCATTGCTTGGTTCATAAGGTATCAAGGGCAGTGCTCAAAGTAATTCTTACCCCACCCCTCATGCTTTACAAGGGAGAGAACCGGTAGGCTAAACACCATTTATAATCTGATTGATAGTTAATGATTAGGGAAAACCTGTTGGGGCAAGAGTCATAGTTTCTAGCACATACTTCATTGGCAGGAAAGAAAAAAGAAAAAAAAGGAGCCAATTCTTGATCAGCACCTTTATGATTGACTACTTATTTATCTTGTTGAAATCCATCTTTAAGCAATGGAATTTAGCTTCTGATTTGTGAGACCATGTAAAGGGTGTGTCGCACATTTGATTTCATTTTACCGTTCTAGCAATCCACTAATTGTTAGATTTATTTAAAATGCAGCTTGGTATGGGCAGTGCTCTTGAAACGCTATGTGGACAAGCATTTGGAGCAGGGCAAGTAAATTTACTTGGAGTGTACATGCAAAGATCATGGATAATTCTGTTTGTTGCTTGCTTGTTCTTGTTGCCGCTGTATATATTTGCTACTCCAGTACTAACACTGCTTGGACAACGAAAAGATATCGCGGAACTTGCTGGAAAATTTACTATTCAAGTTATCCCTCAAATGTTCTCGTTAGCCATCAATTTCCCTACTCAAAAGTTCCTGCAGGCACAAAGCAAGGTTGGAGTTTTGGCATGGATTGGTCTTGCAGCATTGATCATACACATTGGGGTGCTTTATCTCTTCATAAACGTATTCAAGTGGGGTTTGGCTGGTGCTGCCATTGCTTATGACATCTCATCTTGGGGCATTGCTTTGGCTCAGTTAGCTTATGTGGTTGGTTGGTGCAAGGACGGATGGAAAGGATTGTCTTGGTTAGCCTTTAAGGACATTTGGGCTTTTGTTCGGCTCTCCATAGCTTCAGCTGTGATGCTTTGCCTGGAGATTTGGTATTTTATGACCATAATTGTTCTTACTGGACACCTTGAAGATCCTATCATCGCAGTTGGGTCCCTTTCTATCTGGTGAGAAACCCCTTCGCTGAAATAACACTTCCTGTGCACATTCCATATCTTACGGTAGTAATGAAAACTTGAAAACATTTTCCAAAGCAAATAAAAGCACCTTGAGAGAAGCAGAAACAGATTTCCTATTTGATTACTAGAGACATGTTAGTGGGACTATTTTTGGTTCGTTGATCTTGGCTTCAATTTCTTTCTCAGCATGAACATCAATGGTTGGGAAGGCATGTTGTTTATTGGAATCAATGCAGCTATAAGGTACAGCTAACCTCACCTCATTTTCTGGCTTCCTTTTGCATTAGGATTATATATCTCCCTTTCATTGGATGTCAACATTCCTCATGAACAACGGACTTTCCTTTATTTCGCAGTGTTCGAGTTTCTAATGAGCTAGGATCAGGCCATCCGAGAGCTGCAAAATACGCTGTCATTGTCACATGCATTGAGTCTCTCCTTATTGGGATCCTTTGTGCAGTGATTATTCTGGCAAGTAGGAACCATTTTGCTATAATATTTACTGCTAGCGAAGAGATGAGAAAAGCGGTGGCCAATTTAGCATACCTTCTTGGTATAACCATGATCTTAAATAGCATTCAGCCAGTAATCTCAGGTATAAATATGCTAACAATATATATAAAAACACTATAGATAGCCATGGAATAATTAGGTTGCGTTTACTTGTGAAAACTTTTTTCATTTTTCAAAAAAAAATTAAAAATAGAAAACTAAAAAAAGGGTGTTTATTAACTGAGAATGAAAATTATTTTCTTGGCTAATTCTCCATTTTCTTAGAAAATCGAAAAACATTTTCATGTCTTTTTAATATTTTCAAGCTAAGCCAACCAAGATACTTGTTTTCTACTTTGAGAAAACTGCATCTAAAATGCATGTTTCCTTAATTGTTCATAGAAAGTTTCTATAAAATAAACAGGGAAACGAGAGATGAATACCGAGATACTGTTTTCTGAAGAAAACAACAACATTAACCTCGCCAGTACGTATAACTTACATCACATGCAGGTGTTGCTGTGGGAGGGGGCTGGCAAGCCTTGGTGGCTTACATCAACTTGTTTTGTTATTACGTTGTTGGCCTTCCTCTAGGGTTTCTTCTTGGTTACAAAACAAAATTGCATGTCAAGGTATTCTTCTTTCATCACCTTTACGATCAAACCAACATAGTTAAACTGGAATGTTAAGCAACTGCAACTATATATGTATGGATCAGACCTGGTTAATAAACTGGAGTAGTTCATGTATTGTCATTAAATACTACTTTCTTACAGGGAATTTGGATAGGCATGATTATTGGGACTTGCCTGCAGACATTGATCCTTGTTTATATTGTTTATAAAACCAACTGGAACAAGGAGGTGAGTACCTTACTTACACTTCCTGACTGTGATTTTGTGGACATGAATATTATTGCTGCATCCATGTTTATGACTCAAGTCTATTGTTCCATGTGATCATGCACCATCAGTTAACCTTGCGGGAAAAAAAGAGAGATGATTAAATGTTTGATCATCTGTTTCTACTCTTTTTTATTTGTTCCTCGGCTTTGATTTAGAGTTGAATTTTCAGGTTGAACAAGCATCTGAACGAATGCGAAAATGGGGTGGACAAGAAGAGCAACAACTATCCGGCGATTCGAATCAAATCAACATTTTGACCACTTAAATTTCCCTTGGCACCATAAATGCCTAAAGAATTTTCTTGTATGCATAGAAATTTGTATTTGTTTTCCGTTGTCCACTTCAATAATTTAGGCAGCGTATTAAACAATTCCAGAATTTAATTTCATCAAAATTCCAATGCTTCTTGTAAGTATTGTCCTGTTCTTATGACTAAAATGGATAAGATTCGGATTCAAGCCTTATATAACCCTACTTGCCTGGAAGAATAATACCACTACACTTTATTTGGGATGAAGATTAAGAAAACGAAAGGGATAGAAAATAAAATAAAAATCCCCTCCTTTGTGTTTGGATGGAAAGAAAATCGAGGAACGAGAATCAAGAAGTTGTTTTCGCTTGGTCTGGGAACTAGAAGAAAAAGGAAGGGAATTTTTGAATAGTAAGATTATGCTCGTAACCACATAAATTTCTCTAGTTTTTCAAATTAAGGGTAGATTTGTAGATCTAACACTTAAAATCATATTCTAAAAAAAAAATTAAAGTAAAATCTGAGCTTCCGCTGCAAGTTAGAGAAGAACGATTCTGTGCATTGGAGGAAAGATTCTCTCTTCAGTTTCCAATTTTCTGCTTGAAAATGACCGTTTTCTGCCCTCCTACTTTCTTTTCTGCCCCACTTTCCCTCGTTCCAAACACGGCGTTTCTTGTTTTGTTTTCTAGATTCTTTGCTGGCATCCAGTTTAGGGTGGCTTCTGATATTTACTAAAAAAGGACCCCTCCGTTGCAATTCCTTATAACCTTCCCACCCTTTTCTTTGACACCCTTTTTAATTCCTTATATCATCATTCCGGACCTAACTACATATTTTACTAAATTACTGTGAACCTCGTTTCTAGCTTTCAGTAATTGCAATCTCGCCCATACATTCTTTGTCTTCATTTGTTTTTAATGGCACATACATTCTTTAACATAATATTTATTTTAAAAAAATAAAGATTTAAAATATTTAAAAATAAAATAAAATATTGTTTTTAAAAAAATTTGTAGATGTCATATGTGAATGTTCAAATTGTGTTATTTTTCCAAATAAGTTTTCAATTATGATAGTTTTTTTTTGGTTATGGTACTGATTAAAAAATCTCAATAAAATTCAATAATTTTATGGTGATTTTAATCCATATAAAATCATTGTTGTATGTTGATGAAAAATTCAATTTTTTTCACTTAAAAAAATCATAAAAGTAGATAAATAGATTCAAGGTCTGATTTTAATCAAGCATGAAATGTTTTTTTATGATTCTTTTTTGCATAATATTAAAATTAAAAAATAACTAAAATGCCTTAATAATGTACTATAATCTGTAATATCAAATTGGTGTTTGATTTCAAAAAAAAAATAATTTTATTATTTGCAAGAAATTAAAAATGAGAAGATCAAAATTGAAATAAGAAAAATAACTTTTTTTTATAAAAAAATATGGTGTCAACCCTAATTCTATTTTTTGGATTTCGTCATCGATTTTTTTTTAATTTTATCTTTCAATATTATGTTGGTTAAGATTTGGAGTTGGTAATTTATTCATATTTATTTTATATGTTGTTATCGCGGTCTCAGAAAAATATCCTAACATTGAGTTGATGATCAATTTCATAAAAAAAAACATCTAATTTTATTGTTTAAAAAATATTAAAAATAAAGAGACCATAATTTAAAAAAGAAAAGAAAAGAAAAAATAGGTGTCTTTTTTTTAAAGAGAATGCAGTGTCAGCCCCTTTTTGGTTAATTTTTCCTTAAGGTATTTTCAAACTTTCTTTCTGGTCCATTTAGTTTAGCGGACAATTTAATCCAAAACTTTATTTTATTTATATTTTAATTCTTTAATTTGAGAAAAGATAAAAGAAGCCATCGAAAAATGACAAATAAGAGAGTAAACACCCAAATGAATTTGATTTTAGTGTCAAAGTATTTGTGAGAAGTTTCTTTGAGGAGTTTTTAGGTTTCTATGTTATTGAAAAAAAATAGGTCAAAGTTTGAGGGTTTTTTTTATTTGATTTTGTATTTTTAAATTATTTTTTAGAGATTTTTGAGTTGATAAGGTTTTTTGAGATTCTAAAAGTATTTTTAGATAAAAACATGTTGAAAATAAATTTTAGATCAAACACTCATCTCCTTGATTTTTCGACCACCTTCTAGAATTTGAGCAAGACAACTAAGCATCATCTAATTCCTTTAAAAACAATTGGGCAAACATGTAGAACTGGTTGAGCATGTCCACACATATGGGCTTATTTTTAAAAGCTTGGGCACACCTAGCCTTCCAAACTCACACACCTAGCCTTTTAAAAATAAATCCAACAATTGATATTTAATTTTTTAAAAATTAAATAATTATATATATATATATATAATTTGTTTTGAAATTAAGATGTTTTTTAGATATTATTCTATGAAATTCCATTTAATTTTTGTTTTGCTTTTAAACCATCATTCATTTTTACAACCCATCATATTCAATTTATTTTTTAATTTTATTTGGTTACTTTGCTATATATGTTCATCAATTTTGTTATCATATATTTAAATGAAAATAGTTTTAGAAAAATGAACTTAATAAACCCAGTTGGGTCCATGATTCAGGTTATGGGTTTGACTGATTGACCTAGATTGATCTCATATATCGCTTCTTTATATTAACAAAAGGATATCAACTTGAAAATTTTCAAGTCAATCCATGTTTATACCAATCTTCTATGTTGACTTTAGACCTATCAAGTCAATCGGGTCACATTAAATCAACTCCCACATAATTTAATTTAAAACTCATGTTAAGCAAGGATTTAGGTTGAAATCGAAAGGTGACAAGATGACCAACTAAACTGGATTTAATGACACTTTCAAAGAGTTTTTCATAACAAGGCACAAACATTATATTATTATTATGTTTTTTTAATGTACTCGCATTAAAATTTTAGGGTGTTATTTTTTTTTTAGAATTGAAACTTGTTTTAAATCATGATAGATTGTTATCAAAGAAATAAATATTTTGGATATAACTTTTAAGAAAAAATTGAATACATTAATGAGACAAATGGGTTTTAGTTAGAGATATATCTTTTTTTATATTCTTATTTTAAATAGTCCTGAATTTTTTAGGTATCTCTTTTGAATCCTTTTATTTTTATTAAATAAATATAAACTGATAGATTTTTTGAATTAAAGATAATAATATGAAAAAAATTACTAGCAAATTATTTTTTTCAATGAAATTTAAATTATTATTTTTTTTATAAAATATATTAGTGCCATATAATTAAGTTAACAAAAATTAAAGGTCTTTTTATGGCATATGATTTGATATCTTTAATTGTGTTTATTTCTCAACTTCACAATTTAGTCTTTAATTAGCATTAATTTTTTTAAAAAAAAAATTATCAGTGCATGTGATCCTCAATCTATTTTATTAAATGTATGCATTATATTTTGAGTTAATAATTAAGTTTTTTCTTGCTACTAGAGAACATATTAGCAACCTTGAATATTTTTTTTTTACATTAAAAAAATTACTCCAACCTATGAGCTTAAGCCAATTATCCAGTAATGAATCTAAAACTAAACACATAGCAATAAGAAAACTTGTTTGGGTTTCATGTTTCAAAGAGAGTGACAGATAGATGAAAGAAAGAAAGATTTTTTAGTGCTCATTTTTCCTTAAGCAACCATACCAAAAACAACAGATGTAGGAAACTTATGAATCCCATTCATTAACAAAAACTAAAAGGCTTAAGGTTTTCACTATAGCACTACGCCATTGTAAACACAAAAAGAGAGCACCGTGGATTGCAAGCATGCTTTTATTTTTTTAGTTCTCAAACCTTTTTTCCTTGTGATGTGATCCCTAAATTGTAAAATTGATGGTCAATTGCTCCTAATTTGTTAGGAAGGACAAGATTCAAAGATTGGAAACCAAAGTTAAGAAAAAAACAGGGGAAATAGATGGTGATTTTAAAGTTGGCATTGAAAGTTAATTTTGATCCATCTACTTTTCAAATGGTTCATTGTCAATCCATTATTTTTTAAAAAATAAATTTTGGTCCAGAACTTCATCTTATTTATTTTTTTAGTACCTAGTTTGAGGAGAAAATGAGTTATTGGATTTTGGTGACAGAGAGAAAATCATCAATTGGTACCAATTTTGGCCATAAAAAATGTCATTCTTGATTTCAATGGGTTCCATTCAATAAAAAAAAAACTTTTATTTGTGTGTTATTTGGCATTCACTTTGTCTGAGATGGTATATCTAAACTCGATAAATTTTATAAATTTAATTTGATTTTTGGGTTTTTATCTATTTTTGGATTATTTGAACCCATTAATGGGTTTATTCGAATATTTAGGTTTTTTTTTAAAGTGTTTGTTGATAAAAAAAAATGTTGGAAGATGATTTTTCAAGCATGAAATACTTTTACTCTAATTTTTCAATAATCTTTTGGTTGTTGGTTTCTAGGAATATAAATGCTTATTCATCAATTTCTACGAATGCAGTTGACCAACCATCTATATTATTTTTTTAATCATTTTCCTGTTAGGGGGAGGATAGCCAAAAAATATCTGAAAATAAGTCATGTTAATAGTAGAGTGACAACTTAAATTATACCAGCATTGTGCTAATGTCAACGTAACCACTTTTGCAGCCTATACATACTCAAGCACTTTAAGTATATTTTTAGGCATTGGTTAACCCTCTTAGATTGCTTGTCAGTTTGAGGGTGATATACATAACCCATATGTAATTTGGCCCCCAGCAACTTGAATAACTCTTTCTAGAACATGCTAGTGAAAATCATGTCTTTATCAGTAACAATAAATGTTGGTTGTCTATGCAGTATATAAAATTGGTCCATGAATATTTGTGCAATATCTTGAGGTGTACATGAATGGGAGATAGCTATAAAATATGCATGCTTAGTGAATCGATTAACTATCACTATAATGATATCCTTTTCTCTTAAAATCGATATGTCTTCAATAAAATTCATGGTAATATTAACCCAAGCCCCTTCTAGTATTGGAAGTGGTTACAATAACCTAGGATAGGCCACCATCTATATATCTTGGTTTGTTTACAAACCATGCACCTCACTTCATTGTATAATTTAGTGGTGGCTAATAAAAAAAGGTCTTGAGTCATTTATATGTATTATGTATCCCTCCATGCCTATCAATATAAAAATTATGTATTATACGGACTAATTTAGATTTCAAATATCTTTTTTTTTTCAATTACTTTTCTTCATTTATATTTCATAACTCTATTTGTCAAACTATAATCCGGACATTCAATAGGATTAACTAACTTTTAAGTAATTATTTCTTATACTTAGGATTATCCTTCTAAGTAATCCATCAAAAACAAAAACAAAAATTCAGCCCCAGTGCATGGGCCTGGGTTTTCCTGCCCAAGCATGCCTTGGTTTGGGTAGCTGGCTAAGTGCGAGAGCCTAACAACTTGGCTTTTTTTGTTATGTTTTATTTTTTTTAAGTTTGATTTAAAAAAAATTAATAACCTTTTTTTATGTATTTTTTTTACTTTGAATTAATTTTTTTATTTAAATTTAAGTTAATGACCTCTCTTTCTATTTTTTAAATTATTTATTTTATCTATTTAAATAGTATTTATTTTTTTAATTATTTTTTATTTTTATAATGTTTAAAAAAGATTAATGTAATTTATCTTTAATTATTTTCATTTTATATAAATAAGTTATATTTGCATGATGTATTTAAAAAAGCAAAAATAATTTGTTTTTTAAGAAAAAATAAACTCTAAGATAAATATATATACAAATTTAAAAAAAGTCGAGTAAAATACTTGTATATATACTTATCTGTCTTTTATTTTTATAAAAAAGATTAGTATTTAATTAATACTACAATTAGTTTTTTAGTTTATTGGTTTACATATTTTTAAATTTAATCCATTAAATATAAATAATATTTTTTAATTTTTTAATTAAAAAATTATTATAACACATTATTTTATCATGTTAAAAATTAATTTAGAAATCTACTCGTGACGCAGCGCAGGTTGTAAAGCTAGTATAGACTAAATTGAATTGACTAGAGAGAACATAAGAAATTCATCTAACACGGTTATTTTCCCTGGAGGCACATGATTTGTCTTTGAAATCTATTGGCGGCATTATTCTGTCATTGAATTTAAATGTTTTTCAAATTCAACCCCTTTTAAGAAATTCTTATCCTATGTTACCCTTAGCTCAGTAAAATAGACTTAAAAAAACCAACTTATTTATAATATTTATATTATTTGACTTATATAGAAGTTAAATAATATGGATACAATAAAAGATAATGAATAAAAAAATTTAAAAAAAGAATATTACAAGTTGGGTGGTGGGTAGAGATTTTAAAATATAATTAATTTGATTCAGCTTGTATATTCTACAACAAAAAACATAATTTGTTGTTATATATCCTGTTAACCCTAAATTATTTTTCACAACTTATAATAAGTTTTGAGCTAATTTATTGAGCTTAAATTTTAATTCTAATTAACCTCAATAAAATTAGCAATATAACCTAACCCATAAATATCCATAATATCCATAAAATATTTAGCCCAACTTGATATATCTAAATTGCACGAATCTAAATAAATTAAATAAATAAAGTTTATAATTTATAAAATTATCATAAATTGAGTTAAATATAATTATATGCTCAAATCCAAGTCAACTATATCCATCAACTTCTTTTTACACTACAAACTCAGAAGAGGCTAGAAAAGTTTGCAAAGATTGGAGGTCCAATTAATTCAATTCGTGACTTGATTAAAGAGAAAAAAAAAAGACATTTGGAATCAATTTGACAAAAATTGTAAGAATTGGCAAGTCAGGGACCAAAATAGAGAAGTTAACAAAGTCTGAGGATCCAATTAATTCAATTATAGATTTAATTGAATATAAAAATTGACATTTGAAGTCAATTTGACCAAAATTAAAAGAATCAATAAGACAATGATTAAAATGGAGAGGCTTAATTTTTTTAAAGCACTTGTGAATTTAAGAGTTGTTTATAACCAACATAAACACAATAATAAAAATCAAAGGGGATATTTAGGTATAGAGTTATGTGAGTATTATCGTTTTGGTTTACATAAAATCTAAATAGTTTAAGACATTGCATTCACTATTTTACAAGTAAATTCAATAGTATTTTACTAAGAAATGTTCAAAGCCAAAAACTACATCTCTTGATGTAGTGATCTATCAAATCAATATCTTTATATAAATCTTTGAGTTGTTTTTAGACTAGTAAGACAATTTCTAATTCATGTGGAGGATTGTTAAGAGATTTAGTTGAAAACAATATAGTTGATAGGCACGTTTGAAACCAAATTAAAAGTAAAGTCCACTTATTTTTAGTGTCAAGACTGTGTTGGCATTTAATATTTAATATAAGCTCCTTTTCATATAATATTAGTATGTTTTAAATAAATTTTAGGTAAATGAGAAATTAATCTCAAAGAACTATTAGTTGGTATATTTTAGTAAAACCTAAAACCCTCTAAAAATACATTATCCTATATAAGAAAAAAAAACCTTTACTAGTATTTGTAAAGTAAGAAGTTTAGAAGTTAAAACTAGACTCAAAAGCACCCAGACTTTCAAAGGAAAATGGTCTTAAGTAAAGTGAATTTTGAACTTAAACTCACAAACACACGTGTGTGCTGGCCCGACCTAGCTTACTCTTGGACTCAGGCTCCGAGTCAAGCTTGGGCCTAGGTTTGAGTTTGGTTTTATTGAAAGATAATATTTTGGGCTATAAAAGATATTTTTTTACCAACTAAATTTTAGACTCGGACATAGTCTATGAAGAATTATTTTTTTCAGCCAATTAATTTGTTCAGTCCATGAAAGGAAAACCTTGATCAGTTTTTCTAGAATTCTTTCAACAATATATGAACATATTTTTCAACTCAAAAGTCACTTTATTTAAAGAAAACAATATTCATGTTTAATTATAGTTTATCATGGGTAATCAAAGCTATTAGTAGAGAAAGTTCATCAATTTTTTGTTATTAAAATTCTCCATAAAAAGGAGTTGAAGAAGAATATTTGGGTTTAGTTAATTCTGCAATGTTTTGGTATAATTTGACATTTTTATTCACTAAATTTTTAACCATTGTTTTTCTGGTTTTAAACATTTCTTTACTTTTAATATTTATTATAATTTAGAGCTTAAATTCATTTCTTCTATAGAGATAATTGAGTATTATTTTCTTGGTTCATTGAACTTTATTTAGTAGTTCACCTAAACAATATGGTGTTGTTGGAATCCTATGAAACTTATTAAAAAAAGATTATTTGCATCTAGCGAGGAGTAATAAAGCTTTACGGATAAAAAATTAATTCCTGACAATAACAAAGTTTAATCAAATTAAAATGCATCAAAAAGTAAATACATTACTTTGGTTTTATCGCCCTGTTTTTTTCACTTTTATAAGAGTCGAAGGACACATGTGATTTAACAATATTAATCAACTCTCAAAGTCTTATATATATAAGATTCATCTAAATTAAGTTTATCAGACATTTCATATAATAAATTAAAATTGTTATTTTTATATATTATTTTCTTAAATTACATAAACGATATTGATATGACAATTAATTTATCATCTTGACTCAATTAAGCGAAGTATCATTCCTTTGTCAAACTTATCACCTAAGAAACCAATAAAATAAAATAAAATCATCCAATTACATGGAATGATTTATTTGAGTTTCAAGACCGTATAAGAATCAAATGTGATGGCTATAAGTAAGTTTTGTTTGTAATTTTTTATTTGTAATAATTAAAAAATTTAAATTTATTAAAAAACTATATAAAGTTTTTCATTGGCTCAAAAAGCAATTAGGTGGGGCCACAACCATACTTGACCTTCAAAAAAATATTTATAATTCCTAGAATATCCTCACCCCTTTGATAAAACCATAATTAACTCACCTTCTTAACTCAACCCAAGAGTTAATAATTAACCAAGGTTAAGTCAATGATGACCACTATAAATAAAGGATCCTTGTGGCCATATTCCTCAAAACCCTACTCTATTTATTTTATTTTATTCTTTCAATTAGAGCTTCTAACCTCTCCAACCAAGCCCAAGAAATCCTATAAAAGAAAAGAGAGAGAGAGAGAGAGAAACAAGAGAAAGGAAAGACTCCTAAAAGAGGGAGGGTCAAGCAAGAAAGAAAGAGAAAAGGCAAATCCCCCAGAGAGGGTCAAGACAGTAATCACAACCTCACCAGTGTTGGTAATTGAAACCCCACAACCACAACACAAGTTTCACACAAACAAAACCTACAAAATTCTGGTATGTCTCTCCTTCTTTCTATTTTTCTCTTTAACCCCCAGAACATTACTCTTTTTAGATTTTGAAAACTAGGGTCTCTGTCTGTTCAAAACTTATTTTCTAGCCCTCCATTTAGACACACTCTTTCCCTCTTCTCTCTCTAAATACATAAAATCCATTTAAGAGAGAGAGAGAGAGAGGGAGGGCGGGACCATAAATTTATTTTCAGGCGTTTCAAAACCCTAGATCAGCCCCCAATTTCCCGCCAAAACCCATCTCCTAAATACGACCTGTTTGCAAAAATCGTGCATATAATAGCGTACCCTTTTCTCTTAATGACTGTTGCTTGTTAGTAATGACTTTTTGTTTTTGCTTTTGTTTTTGATGATAACAAAGAGAACAACTAACCCATTTTTAGGGTTTTGAAACAATGGCAGGTTGGTCAATGATAGCTAATGATTCTACAAAAAACCCACGAAGAAAGATAGCCCCGAACAGGTTTTGGGTGGATCCTGAGCCGAATTCAAAAGGGTCCGTTGTAAAAACCAAACTCAATTACCAGCTGAGGAGTTGTTTTGATAAGTTTTCAGAGTCATTTTTCAAAGAGGTTTGTGGGTTAGATAGTTGTTTATGGACTCTACCTCCAATGCTTGGAAATGGGCAGTTTTTAGATTTGCTTAAACTGTTTTTAGTTGTGAGAGAGAAGGGTGGATATGATGTCGTTTCCAAAAATGGGTTGTGGGGTTTGGTTGCTCAAGAGTCTGGGTTTGGATTGAGCCTTGTGCCGGCTGTGAAACTGGTCTACATTAAGTACTTAGACGCATTGGAGAGGTGGTTAGAGAGGCTTCTTGTTGACAGTGTAGAACTCAACACGGAGTTGAGTGATAGCGGGGTTAATGTGGTTGGGGCTGTAATGGAATTAGGGGCCGAGTTCAAAGGGTTGTTATCAGAAATGCCAGAGAAGGAGTTTTTGGAATTGAAATCGGAGTTGAACGTGGATGCCGAGGTGGGGTCTTATGAGAGTGAGAAGTTTGTCGAGGATGAAGAACCTTTGCATATAGACTTAACTAAGAGTGGTGTTGATTACGTGGAAGTTGGTGAATCAGCTGATAATGTGGTAAAGAGTGTCATGGTGGATGATTCCTTTTCCAACTGGAATGTGAAATGCAAGGATGTTGGTGAAAAACTGATATCTGATTCCAGGAAAAGTGAGAAAGTGGAAAATGAGGATGAGGTGAAGAGTGTGGTGGTGGTGGAAATTGATGGAGACGGGGAAGGAGATAAGGGTGATAACAGTGAGGTTGAGGAACTGGATTTAGCAACTTATAACGAATCTGTTTCTAGTCGTAAGAGGAAGCGAGAGTCCATTCCTAGAATGCTGAACTGGGTTACTGGGATTGCAAGGGATCCATGTGATCCTGTGGTTGGATCATTACCTGAGTGGTCAAAGTGGAAATTTTATGGGAATGAGGAATGCTGGAAGCAGGTTTTGTTGACCCGGGAAGCATTGTTTCTGAAAAGAAATGTTGATTCAACCTCAATTGCAGAAGGCTCTTTTCGGCAGGTATCTATCACTTACTGATGTTTCCTGCTATTGTAAGTAAAGTTGACTTAGAGCATACTGTCCTTCATAGATGGTGTTGTGTTATTTATTTACTGGTTAAAATTACATCTCTGTATGTGTAAATATGGATTTATGATCCCTTGTATATAGATATGACGGGCACGCACAGACATTATTTATCGTAGTCACACTTATCTTCTGTTACCTTTTCTCATTCCTTCACAGTGCACAGAGAGTGTAACTTCTCATTTTTCTGATCACTGTTATCGAACTTTTTGGCCATTGAGTTGCTGTTATATCCAATGCTACTATGCGTGGAATGAGTTTATAATGGTTTCATCTGATTCTATACTTGGCCATTTGCCTTTTTGCAATGATTTTTACTATCTTGTGTAATGCATTCACCTAGGGCCAAACAGTTTACAGGTGATGACATATTCTCATCATATACTATCTTACCCATTTGGCAAGGGGATATCTAATTTACATAGTATTTTGGCCCTTGCAGCTTTTGAATTTGTCACCTGATAGGCTCTGCTAACAAATGAGGTCACTGGTTGTTTATGCTGTTTCTATGTTAAAATTGATTTTAGGTCACACGTGCATGTTTTTGTTTGATGGAAAGTGTCCTGCTATGGGTTGGCAGCTGATTGTGATGTCCCATTAAGTTTAATGCCTTAATTTGCTGATCATCTAATGCTTATATTTATCCATGCAAATATCGTTATGTAGCTTAGTTTATTTTAACACCATAACAATCCAAGCATCTCCAATTCATTACATATTGTAAGTCACAATGTTTTACCACTTTGTAGAAATATCCGAAGATGCATCCATGTAGGTATGATGATCATGCTGGATCTAGTTACAATCTTAGAGAGAGGTTAAAATGTAGAAAGAAGCCACTTCCTGGGGAAACATCTTCTCAAGCACATGTTTGTTCACAGTCATCTTCTGGGGAAACATCTTCATGCATGGACGGGGTTTATGATGGTGATTCTTCAACTGAACATTCAGTGCTTGACTTTCCAATTACAAAGAGAATTCCTGTGGGGCCAGTTTTTCAGGCTGAAGTACCAGAGTGGACTGGTTTGGTTTCCAAAAGCAACTCAAAGTGGCTTGGGACTCAGGTTTGGCCGCTCAAAACTTCAATTAACAAATTTGTTATTGAAAGGGAACCTATTGGTAAGGGAAGGTCAGATTCATGTGGATGCCAAGTGCCGAAATCTATAGAATGTGTCAGATTTCACATTACTGAGCGAAGGTTGAGAGTGATGCGTGAATTGGCGAAGGCTTTTAATCAGTGGAGATTTGATAGGATGGGTGAAGAAGTTAAACTCTCCTGGACAGTTGAAGAACAGAAGAAGTTTGGAGCTACAGTGAGGTCAAATCCTCTCTCTCTCGCTAAGAATTTTTGGGTTGAGATATTCAAATGTTTCCCTGGTAGGAGAAGGGAAGATCTGGTGAGCTACTACTACAATGTATTTCTTTTGCAGCGCAGAGCAATCCAGAATAGGTCTACTCCAGGTAACATTAATAGTGATGATGAATCAGAATGTGAATTATTAACCAATGGCTCTGGGCGTGAGGCTGTCAATTCACCAGGCTCTCTCTTATCAGCAAAGAAGCAGCATAAACATGTTAAATAGTGTCTGATCTGGTTGACGCCTAACTGAGATTTAGAGCCTGGCAGTTTCCTTTTTTCCTTTTTCCTTTTGGTTTTGCTATTTGGCAATTTTGAATGGCTGCTACAGAATTTCCACTGCTTTTGAAAAGCGGATGTTTAGCAATTCAAGTTTGTGCATTGGTGGGTAATTAAAGGAGAGAATTGATGACAGCTGTTGTTGTGGGAGCAGCAAACTGTAAGAGCTCAACCAGCCAAATTGATTTTGAAGTGCTTTTTGGTTCATTTCTTCTGGTTTTTGAGACATACCCCTGTTCATTCATATATTACAACATCGATTTCAGGTATCTTCACTAAGCAAAACCTTTTCCTTTTTAAGCTGTTCGATGACAAGGCTGGCTTCAGTAGGAACATTAGGAATACAGTGAAATGTCAAATTGGTTGGTTAGATGGAGATGGATATTAGAAAAGTGTATACTGTTATTCAAATTGTAGTCTCTCATCTATTTTTGGTACATGCACTTGATATAGTAGATTTTAAACATGAATGGAACCTAGTCTTGCCCCAGGCATTTGCATTTTCGATTGTGCTGTTTTCTTCTTGTAAAATTGAATGAAGACAACAAAATGTTAGGTGCATAGAGAAACCCACACGACTTTTGTAGTACTGAAGATGAGAGAGAAGTCAATTGTAAGGATGGTTGTTTCAAATGTTATGCTTGAATTTGCATGTTTTTAACCGCTTATAAATTTGGAAGTCAACTTTCAAGACCATTTGTGCTTTGATGAGTGGCACCAGTAGCAGGTGTGAAGAAAGGTAAATAAAAAGAAGAAATTTTTTTACTTGAGTCATGTTCCATTCTAGTTTTTTTTCGGGTGGAAGTGCGCATTTCGGAGATACACTTGGAGGTTGATATTCACCGTTTTGTTCTTCCTTTTGAATGGATTTGACAGTTTAATGGAAGAAATTGGCTGGTTTGAATATAGGGTGGATTTCAAGTTTGCTTGAAACGAACCAACAAATTATTAGTTTTTATGTTGTAAATGCTTCGACTGTTGTTTTGGCTTTGGCAAAATGGAATGCTTAGTGAGTGAAAATGCTGTCAGATTATCTGGGGTTTAAGCATGTACCTAGGTCGCATGTGCAAACGGCAGGGGTCTTTAGTTTTGGCAATGGCGTGTTGCATGTTGTTTCTCTGTTGAGTGTATGACCTGAGATTTGAACTGCATGCGTAGGTTTAGCTCGTGGCAAGTTCATTATAGTTTTCCTTTAGGCATCTCCATCAATAGTATGCATACAGAGATATCAAGAATTCATGAATCGTTTGCATTATATTATAATTTAAAAAAAAAACTAATCGGGGTCATTGTTTAATGACCATTTTGCAATTCTCAAACAATCATTTACCAGAAGAATTGATTAATCTGAAAAAAAAAAAACCGGGAAAATCAAATCGTGAAGAAAACTAATTAGAAAAATTTTTAAAAATAAATTTGGTTTGGTTTTGATTTTAAAAAGCTAAAACTAAATGAATTAAATCAAATTAAACCAAACCGGATTGATCTAAACCCAGTTAAAAAAACAGAGAATAAATATTAAAGTTTCTTTTCTTCTCACCCTAATCAGACCTAGCTGCCGCCCTCTCTTTTCTTATCACCCTCTGTCTCTCTCACTCTTCTAATCTCTCTTTATCCAAGACCTCACATGCTCAAGAACACTATTTTTTTTACCGGTTCATGAACCATGACTATTGCTAAGAAACATTTTATGCCCTCTCCTTTGCATGATGGAACTTGATTATTTGTGCAGACTGTAGACATTGCTCAAGTGGGGTTGCTTTCATTCCCACAGAATGAAGATTGTGCAGTTGTCTTTGGATCGCCAGCATCACAGTGGAAGCACTGCAGATTTCAAATGCTTGTGGAGATAATCTTGGCATTTCTTTGCATGTTACCACAGAAGCTAAAATTGTTGGTGTGCTTAGCAACATAGGTTTTTTAAGTAAATCCTGCATCTTAAACTTTATGATTTGTTTGTGCATTTTGGTTTGTGGTGTTTTTGTGAAAATCAAGAAAGAAGATGTTGGTTTAGTGCCGTCAACCGCTTCACTTTATGTGTTATTTCGGTTTTTTTTTCTCCATAATTGTTGTGTTCTTTCGTTTTTATTTTTTAGTTTTTTAACAATATAAACTAAATTTAATCAGCTTGAAATTTTTCGGTATGAACCGGTTTTAGTTTAAATTTTTTAAAAATAATTAGTTTAGTTTTTTTTAATCCAAAAATATTAATAAAAAAATCAAATTATTTACAGGATTATTAGTATATTTTAATTAATAACTAAAAAACGCTTATTGGGTCAAAATAAAATAACAAAAATACCGTTTGAAATTTTTGTGTTAAGAGATCGAGTAAACTCCTCTTCTTCTCCTTGTTTCTCATCCTGCAAGGTCCATAAAGATAATTTCATGGTCTCTCCTTTTTATTATTTGGTTTGTCCTTTCTTAAGCTTCATTGTTGCATCACACATAAGCGTGGACCACTTTAATATCTATCATCATCAGAGCAGAGCATTAACAATGACAAATCCTCGCCACCATAAAAGCCTCTGCTCCTCTACTGTAATTGAAGCTTTCATCTTCATAATTATACAAGAAGATGGGAGAATATGAGCCCTTTAAGAACAGGACAAAGCAGAGGCAGTTCATATTTCTGAGTAAATAATTTTCATATTTTGATTAAATAATTTTGAGATGTGTAGTTTAATTAGAAGATGGGAGAATATGAGCCCTTTAAGAACAACTTTAATCTTGAAAAAAATAAACAGTCGACACATATCCTGTATATTTTCGTGGATCTTTTGGTCAAAATGCCCCTCCTCCTTCATATATGTATTCCTCTTCCAGATCTGAAGAGGTCTCTGAATCATCGAATGATGGACGAGTTTCTTTGTCTGAAATCCCTCTTCTTACTCAACTCACAAGCATGCCACCACCTTCTAGATCCCCGCCTCCAAGACCACCGTGGATATCAAAGCCGGAGATGGGTATTTTTCTTTCCCAGATTCCACTCTGCACTCTAGAGAGAAGGCTACTAAGTTTCATTCTTTCTAAAATTCCACTCCATACTCTTGAAATCCTAGTTCAGGTCGTGCAGCAAGGAATTCAATGACTTCTCAAATTGATGAACTTGGGGATTTTGTCACGGGAAGGACTCAAAAAAATAATGATGAGTTTGCAAACGTTCTACCAGTGACGATGTGGATACAACTCTCTCTTTTGTTGTTTTCTCTGGGTAGCCTTCAACACATCAATTTGAGTGTTTTTTTCATAAAAGGTTGTCTATGCTTTTCTATTATTTGTCTCTCTTCTGTTTCTTTCTCTAGGTAGCCTTCAACAAATCAATTTAGATTTTCTCACAGCTGAACCGTGAATTTAACATGATAATTATATTTATTTTTAAAAATAATTTTTTTAATTTGTATTTTAATATTTGATTTGCTGATAATTGAGTTTTGAATTTTTTTTATTTTTAATTTTATGAAATTATCTTATTCTCAATTAATTTTTTGTATTATTATCAAATAAAATCATTTTAACCTTTTAAAAATATTTAGAAGGTATTTTTTTATAATATTAACAAGTGTTTTTTTTAATAATCATTGTTATTTTTTTTATTTGCTTTTTTAATTATATTATTAAATTAACCAAGTTTATTAAACTTATTCGACTCAATGATTTAGGTCCTAAGTTTTTCTTACTCCTTTAAAAACACTATCATTGTCTAAGTATCTTTTTTTTATGAGAAAACATTTGACCCGGTTTACAGTGTAGCGCGAATTACCTATCTAGTTATAAAATATATTAAAACAACATTTCATTGTAGTAATTCACAGTAATACTGAATTCTTTTTTCAATTTCATCCTCAAATTTCTTTTTAATTACAATATTTTATGATCAAATTAATGATTAATTTCTTAAATTTTGTTAGGTAAAGACAAAATTCAACAAAAGATTACTATAGTATAAAACAAGAAGAAATCTCATGTCTAATGCCAAACTCATGTGATAAAGTACTTTTTAATTCACTTATTTTTTTTATATTTTTACAATCTGTATAATTTTTGAAATTTTAGTTTTGGTTTAAAAGTTTATTTTTTTTATTTTTTATTTTTATATATGAAAGAGAAAAGAGAAAATCATCGAATAAAAAAGAAAAAGTTATTGTTAGTCATATTTTGAAAGCCAAATAGCCAGTTTTTATGTCAATGGATTTTATTTGATAAAAAAACCTCAATGATGATTTTTTTTTTATTTATAAACATGCCTAAAAAATTAGATTGAGCCCATTTAGATTTTTTTTATTCAATTTTTTTTTTTGTAATTTTGAGGTGTTTGAAGATTAGTAAGTTTATAGAGTGTTGTTGGGGTGTTTTTTCATGTCTTTTTAGGTAAAAAAAAATCTTGAAAATATATTTTTTTGTTTTTATAAACTTGGATACTAATTTTTTGGTCACCCAAAATGACTTGAAAACATTATAGTAGGCTATAGGTTATCTGTTGTCAGTCATTCACTCATTAAAAAAAGAGAGTACGTGACATACATTGAGAAGAAAAAAGAAGCACACCTATGCTTTTTAATTAAGATCAAGCACATGAGCTTAGTTTAGCATGTCTATGTGCCTAAACCTTTTTTAGAGGGCCAAGCATGTCAGTCTATCCAATCCCGCAAACCTAGCTTAGGTTTTTTTTTTTAATTTATTATTTCTTTAATTTAATTAATTTAAAATATTATAAATATATTAAATTCTTAGATTGATTAAAATGTATTTTATTTTTTTAAATACAATTCAATTTTTATTTTGTTTTCAAATAAGATTATATTATTCTTTTTTATAATATTAGCAAAGCTATTTTTATAGCTCATCATTATTTTTTTTTAAATCTTATCATGTTGCTTTTATGATAGAATACATTCTCATTATCAAATAATTAGTTAATGTTTTTTTTTTTTAAAAAAAAACAACTTTAGTAAGTCAATACATTTCATGATCTAAATTGCGAGTTAGTTCATACTGACATGGATTGATAGAAGATGTTGTTTACTAAGGTTGTGTTTGTTTCCTGGAAAGTGTTTTCTGAAAAATCACTTTTCAAACTTTTTTGTGTTTGTTTGTCATTAGAAAAGTTAGTCAACGGAAAACACTTTACAGTCAACAAAAAACACTTTCCAGTTAAAGAAAAATTTGGCTTAGTTTTCAGGAAAGTGTTTTCCTTTTATTTTGGGCGGAAAACACTTTCCGGGAAGTTGTGAAAAATTTAGAAATGTCATATTATTTGTTAATTATATCAAATTTGGTCATCAAAATTTTGATTGCTATACATATTTTTGTTTTGAATATTTATTTTTCAATTTCATTCCTTAGAATTTAATTTTTATATTAATTATGGTCCTTATTTTTATAATTGTTATTTGCTTTTTCTTATCATTTTTTAATTGAAAGTTTTTATCTATCAAATTTGGTCCTCATTCTTTTGATTGTTACTTATTTTATTTGAAATAATTTATGAAATGTTAATTATTATTATTTTAATTTTTTCATCTTTCAATTTTTTTGTATTTTTAGATTTGATCTTTATTATTTTGATTATTATTTATTTTATTTGAGATAATTTATGAAATTATATATTTCTTTTTCAATTTCATTCTCATTCAACTTTTTAATTTGTAAGATTTGTTCCTCATTACTTTAATAAACTTGAAAAAAATAAAACATTAATAAATTATTTTCCAGCTCATTTTCCATGACATAACTAAATACTAGAAAGTGTTTTCCAATTTATTTCCATTACATTACCAAACATCGAAAAATAATTCAATTTTTCAGAATAATTCACTTAAAAAAAACTACTTTTCAGCAAACAAATAGACTCTAAATATCTTAAAAAAAAGTATGAGTTGTGAGCAGCTTATGATGGCTTAGGTAAAAAAAAATAGATGTTATCTTCTTTATATTTGAAAAACAATGCTTTTTATACGTAAAATTCTAAGTTTATAATCAAAATCGTACTTGCAAATTCTAAGTTCAAATCAAAACCTAACAATGAGTAGATGTGGTGATTACTCGTCTATTTTCTTGATCAATAAAAACAACATAAATTGTATGCCATCAATAAAAAATAACTTATTTTTTAATAACATCCAAGTAGCTTGTTGCCATATTTCTTAGGATTCCTTTTTTTTTTTTATTTTTAGTTTAACGTGGGTGTCCGGGCCAGCTTGCGCGCACCTCGACTAATCCCACGGACCCTGAAGTTAACGACCATGTAAGTCTCCAGTAGCTATCACATGGCAACCACATGACTCGAACCTGAGACCACAGAGGGAACAAATCTCTTGATCCCAAGCTCTTACCACTGGACCACTTCCTAGATGGATTTAGGATTCCTTTCTTGTATTGCCTGTTGCTTGCTCCGTCCCATAAACAATATGTAACGTAATGATGCATTGCATCTTATGCAAGATGATTTCACTAGACTCTTTTATATATGTATATATCAGCACCGTCTGGGTCAACAAATTCTGCTGTGTTGTGTGCATTGCTTCAGTAGCTGGATTTCTCTATATTTTCAAAAGCAGCCCCATTTATGAATGAATGCGTGCTCCAACTTAATTTTCACCCCCGTCTGTTAGGCCCATTTGAAGGTGGAGAGAGAGGGAGAGATGCAAGGATAAGAAAGGCTGGGATGTGCCATGACATATATACCAGGACATGCCCTTATTCCAAATCCTGGCAAAGCAAACCTTTCTACTAGTGGCTGGAAATACTTTCATCTTTTGATATCAAAAAACAAGAAAAGGAGAGGTTAATTAGCATCCCCAAGTGATCACCAAATTGGAAGGTCCAATTATCTTGATGTAGACAAAGAGAAAAAGGCCTGATGAACGCTGCTGAAAAACCCTTTTGCTACCCCACACGTTTTCAAGGAGAATATATTTTGTCAAATGCAATATCGGCCGCCCATTGATTGGGAAAAAACCTCATCAATGATTGAGTTTTTTCGCTTGCTGGCCTGTTAGAATGTTCATTGAATGGCGTGAGAATAAATTCGAAGGTCTAGTAACTCTTGAGGATCATGGGAGGGCATCTAAATGCTGCAATGTTGTCTCTGTGATCAATGAATCTCCCTGACTCCATAGCCCACCGGCGCTGTAGTGTTGTTTGTAGCTCTTGGAAAAGGGGAAAAAGCAGGGATCCTAGCTAGTATGGTCTCCCCAGTCACCACACGGCCCACCGGCACACACTAAATAATTATACTTTCAGACTTCCACGGTTAAGGATAATGTATAAATATTGGATGGTTATTATTTTCCTTTTATTTTGTCGACGAGGAATCTCGAAAATGACCAAAGCATAGATAGGGCATCCTAAATTTCCCACAAAATACATTGTATTTATTCCTGACATTTATTTATTATATTTGGAAGAGTTTAATTTCCACCGTGTCAAACTTTAGTTATCTCAGTGGACAAAAAACCTAGAGTTACTATCATGTTCACCCATGAAAGGATTAACACTGAAAGGCTACAGATTTTTACTATTTTCTAAAATGTTAATTTTCTTAACCACCGAAATCTTTTAAATTGAATTCAATCCAGAAATTTCAAAGAAATTATATATTTAAAAAAATTAAAAATTAAATTTTAAAGGAAATTAAATCTTAAAAAATGCTTAGATTCAACTCCTCTAATTTACAATTTTAAAAAGAAAAAATTTAATATTAAAATTATGTTTTTCAAGATATTCATCCAGCCTTGTTTTTTTTTAATATAAAGTAATTCCTACAATGAGAGGTAATTAGGCTAATTCAAACTTTAAACACATTTACTTGTGATAAATTTCCATGACCTTCATGTATTATAGTATAAAGAACTAAGTTTTTTTTTTTTGGCAATCGTAGATATTCGTGCTAGCTTACTAAGTTTTTTTACCCGCAAAGATGCCATTACCAGTACGGACGACATGTAATGATGAAATAAATAGTAAGAAGACTATATATATATATATATATATAGAGAGAGAGAGAGAGAGAGAGAGGTAAAAATGAGAGGAAAAAAAAAAGTATAGAATTCCTCTCATTTTTACCTCTATATATATATATATTATTCATTATTATCCCTCGCTAGTCGCTACTGGTGTATTTAAAGTACACATTGATGTCCTAACCATTGTCGTTGCTTCTTCCAGTTGTACAAGCAAAACCATTACCATAGCCTTCTCTTCTTCCTCTCTCCCTCCCGCTTTTGATTAAAATATATATATCTTTGAAACAGTAATTAAGAAGGAAGAAACCATGTCTTCCCCGAGCAAACGCAGAGAGATGGACTTGATGAAATTGTCAGTCCTCTTATTCAGTTAGCTGCAGTTGTTTCTTTTTTTATCAGTTTTTGGTTTTGATTTTAAATTCTTTTTTTATTCTTTTTTGGGTTTTTTTTTTTTTTTTGGATTTTGAATAGGATGATGAGTGATTACAAGGTGGAGTTGATCAATGACGGTATGCAAGAGTTTTATGTTCATTTCAATGGACCCAATGAAAGTAAATCCTCAGTACCTTTTTCTTCTTCTTTTTAGCACATATTTATTTTCATTTTTATCGTCTTTTCTATGGGATAATTAAAGTGATTGCTTTTGTGGGTGTCTGTTATTCTTTATTCTTTTTTTTGTGTGTGTGTGTATACAGATGTTGATAAATGAAAATATCATCTGTGTTTTGTGTTTAATAGAATATAGTTAGCAAATTAACACCTCAGATGTTTTTTTTTTGTGAAAAATTTAATTTTTGGATTTCTGCACAGTTCTCTCATTCAACTGTTTTATGCAGTTTGTATATCCTAAAAACTTAAATGCCTTTTGTTTCAGAAAGAAGGTCACTTCTAGGAGGGTTTTTTTTTTTTTTTTTTCATTGCACAATCTGCATTTTCTCAGACCTTTTTAGCCCAATTTAGAACAAGTCTAATCCTCAAATTCATTTTCTTGTTGAAATTTTTTTTTTTTTACTTCATGTCCAATTAATATACCAAACTGGGTATGGATATTTTTGGTTTCAGCAAAAATAAGCATCTTTTACCCTTTGCTCTCATGTGATGGATTACTGCAGGTCCTTATCATGGAGGTGTGTGGAGGATAAGAGTTGAGCTACCCGATGCTTATCCTTATAAATCTCCCTCAATAGGTTTTGTTAATAAGATCTACCATCCAAATGTTGATGAAATGTGAGCAAACTAAGTATGAAAACAAGAATTATGATTTTCTAAGCTTTGGTAAATCACCGCATTTATTTGCTTATAGAGGAATACTAACTGAAGCTTAACATATTCATGGATTCTAATTTCAGGTCTGGCTCGGTTTGTTTAGACGTTATTAATCAAACTTGGAGCCCCATGTTTGGTAAATATTTTTGTTAGGCCTTTTCAGATAAAAAAAAAAAAAGTTTAAGCTGCTGTCGAGCTATAATGTTTTGGGTTTATGTCTCACAAGTTGATACACTTGTTCTCCAGATTTGGTAAATGTGTTTGAAGTATTTCTTCCACAGCTTCTTCTGTATCCTAACCCATCAGATCCATTGAATGGTGAGGCTGCAGCTCTGATGATGCGTGACAAGCCTGCTTATGAGCAAAGAGTTAAAGGTAGTGATATCAGTATCTGAAATTGGTTGGTCAACTTTTCCTGTAATGAAACATGAGAAAAGATCTTGATTTTCTTGTTCTTAATCAAGTTTCATTGACGATTCTACCTGCTCGGTCGAAACCCTTGGAGTGCACTAGTTCATTATGGCATACACACAGCATCCTAGAATATATGGTCTCTAAAGACTCAAATTTTAGAAAATCTGAGCTTTTCACCATTTCCAAAAACCTCAATTATCATGCAAGTTATAATGTTGAATAGATGCTCTTAAGAATTTCAGTTTAGCATTTGATGGCGACTGATCCTTTGAGATGACCACAATTGATTTCTTTGTTGTGTCATAATTTGAAAACTGAACTAGCAATAGATTGACTTGCCTCCTCAGACTTATGGAGTGTTGTATTTGAGTAAAACAAGAAGCTTCGTTTCTTCTTGAAGGTGTTAAGATATAAACCAGATCAATCAGCTTAATTTAAGTAGAACAAAACTCGTTGTTATGATTGATTATTTAGGTACACTATCACTGTCGAACCCTGAGCAGTGCTTCATCCTGTTTTTTCTGGTAATTCATCTTCTTTTGAAACAAAGTTGTGGACAAAATGAACTTCTACCTGATCATTCTCCAGGAGATGTATTCTTTTGTCAATCAGATTGCATATCTAACTTAAGTTATTATACATTGATATCTGATTCCTTCATTCTGTCGTGGATGTGTTCTCTGCTTTGCAATTCAACTTAATTTGTGCCCATTTAACGTTACCTCTACTTTTATTGGCTCCTCAACCAGAATACTGTGAGAAATATGCCAAGCCAGAGGACATTGGAGCTGCCCCAGAAGAAAAATCAAGTGACGAGGAGTTGAGTGAAGATGAGTACGAGTCTCTTGATGATGAAATGGCAGGCCAAGCAGATCCATAGCGAGCTGTTGCATGCCCTGCCAAGCTGTTGTATCTGTACATATTTCTCGCTTCTGTTAAATCAATCCTAGCAAACGATCTCGTTTATTGGGCAGGAAAAAAGAATCCCATGGCCTCTTTATCTGTTTCTTTTGTAAAGAAAAGCATGTTCACTTTGTGTTCCAGTCTTTTAGTTTTTGTTGTGCAATCCCACCTCTTGCGATTAAGTTTAAGCTACATGCATGCATGCATGCATGCAAGTGCCACCACCTATGGTCATCAGCATATCATGGGAGCCATCAGCAAAATGAAGATAAACTTCAATCAAATAGAGGCATAGCAATAACTACATGGCGCACATGCAAAAACTATGACTTTCTAAAATCTTGCAAAGAGCAGTATACAATGGAGGAGCAATGACCTACAACTATATTAAAAGCACCGGTTTACAGCACTGGCACAGGCCACGAAGGGCCACTTGTACACTCTGCGGCTGAACTCGACCACAAATTTTTCCATTAAATTATACACTATGCTTGAGAAAAATCATAAATGGCTTGGCCGCCTTTTACCAGCATCTGTCCTCAACCTCTTTACAGGATTTGCCCAACCAACACTCCCCGCACCACCATTTGTTGGTTGAGGTTGATTCACCCACCCTTGCTGATGTGTATTCTGCTGGTTCGGTCTCGCATCTTTAGGGATTGAACTCAAAATGGGACTCGTGATATTACGGCCCATGCTAGGGGGGGAAACTGGACCACTTGATCCAGTTCTTGACCTCACAACTGACTTGTCCCGGTCTTTCCTCTTCTTCTTGCAGATAACCAACTCCCCTGGATGCAGTGGAGAATCATCCTGCGGATATTGTTCTCGACTACTGCCACCTCCACTCCCAAGCCTTGTTTCCTTCTGGGGCACATGGACCCTCCTTGTGTCTTCACCAGTAGGAATGGATCCTCGCTGCATTGGCTTATGGGTAGTGCCGTTGTCAGGTTCTACATCATTTATTGACTTGTGTCTCTTGATTAGACCAAGAGCAGCTTGTTTTGGAGATGGAGCTGAAATGGAAGTTGATGATGGACCAGAGAAAGAGAAAGTATCCCTCGCCTCTCGGAAATCTGTGTCTGGAAACGCAATCTTCAAGATATCAAAAAAGAGATCATGCACCTTTCTTGCTTCAGTTCTAACCTGCATGGTGTAAACATCCCTTGAGATTCTAAATGATTTTGAAGTTTGACCAAGAGAATTAGCTTTGACAATAGGCATGATTGGGAGTTAAGGCAACTAATTGAAGCAATAGATAGAAGAATATCGCATAATTCCATTATTCTGACAATTAGCCATTTGTTAAATGATATGCGAGAAAGAAATTGGGAATTTTTATTCATGGATGCGAGGAAGAATTTTGGAATTTTCATTCATGGGAAAATTCTGAGGTAGGCATAACCAAAGGATAAGCTTTTTGCAAGCACAGTAGCTTCCAACCTTTCTGTCTTTTCCTTTAATGGGATAATAGATAGAAAGTTGAACTGCACCACATTCAGAGGTGATGCTTCCATAAATTTCCCAATTGCACCAATCCATTATGTAGATGTGAAAGAAAAAGAAAACCAACAAGAAATATATAATTGGACATGTTAAAATTACATATCCAAAATTTTATGATGGAAAAATTTTATAGATCTTGAAGATAACAGAGAGCACTCCAGAGATTGGTGTGATAGACACAAATTCCAAGCTGAATGATTGACAAATGTCATGCCATAAAAAAATTTCAATGACCATGTTCATGCTTCGAAAGGGTATCCAAGATATTGTCAATAGCATTTTCCAGAAGAAAATGTTAAAAAGAAGAGAAGAATTATGTTTAAACGCAAGTTTGGATGAGAAGTCATACCTCATGCGAGAACCCATAAAATTGCATTGCACCTTTTAACATGAATTGCACGTCGAACACGAGCTCCATTACTCCACTATACTCCAATCTGTCAACACGCTGTTCAATCTTACGTAAATCCAAAAGATTAGTTCCAGCACCACTTATGTAACCAGGATTTTCAATCCTCTTCCACAAATCAGCTAGAAGAGGTACAATTTGTTGCCCTTCCTTGTCTATTCTCCTTTGAAACTTGCTAATAACATTTTTACACTGCATAATTGAAACTTCCAGTTAATATACAGAAATACGATGTAACTAGAAAGACAAGTTGAAAAGAAAAGTCTACATTAAAGAGGAATACAAAAAATATAGTGTCAAGCAGATCTTGATTTTCTCCTGTCAAGCCCTCTTTTAGACAAGTATGATTTATCCAATTATATTATATTAACAAGACAAGATAAATTAAAATAATAAATGACCAAGTACATACCCTTCTCTGGATGACATCAGACATCTTGCCCAATGTTGAAGCACCACTTGTACTTGGAACTTTACCATCCCAGCTCTCTCTAGAGTGTTCAGCAGCATCCTCTGCTGGAGCAGACTGCAAATTCAATCTGCTAGATTTTGGTGAAGCCCGCAACTTAGATGTTTTGGCTATTCTTCTTGAAGGTAGATTTCGTCTACTTCTTGAGGAATCACTCTGATCATGCTTCAATCCACTGGGCTCTACTAATGCTTTCATTTCGGTATCACTCTTCAACTGTGCTTGATATTTATTATCCACTTGGAATGGCAACAGAAAAGAATCTCCACGTTGCACATCATTGCTAGACTTCTCCTCTGGCCTTTCAACAGTGAGGCGAGGTCGAAGCCGAATACTACGTTTTCGTTTTATTTTAGGTTGTAGAACCTGTTCATCTTCACCTTCATCACGATCATGTATCCAACTTCCCGATTGCTGGTGATCCATGTGAGAATCTCCAGACACCGCAATTTCCCCCTCTTCTAATTCATCCGGCTGTAAAATATTAATGGAATAGTAAATGGATAGCAAAACCAACCAAGTCAGTAACGAAGCACACGTATAGAGATAGAAGAAACATACCAGCTTCTTGGAAAGTGAACCTGGTCTAGCTTCTAAAGCAGAAAGAGACCCAAATTTCTGAGGAGAAACAGGAGAGATCATTCGTGTCATTCTTTGGCTGTCAGAGGATGACCCTGAGGAGCCAGCTTCATCTAGTGCATGATCATTTCTAGTGCTTTCCACAGCTTGGTGATACTCGTAGCCCCCATCACATGCTGGACCATCATCTTCTGATTGGTCCTTATTAACAGGTGGTGCCCCAACAGCATCACTGGATTCATCATCTTCAAATTCTCTAATTTCTCCCTCTTCTTCATGTGCAGAATAACCATTTCTCTCATCAGAACTTGCCTCAGAATAGTCTCCAGTTTCTTCATCAATTTCCTTGTAATTAGGAGACTTTTTCCCTTTCGGCCGCCCCCTTTTTCTTTCAGTTTCCATTTCACCGGATGCCATACCCATACCATCAGCAAAAAGGATCGCTTTTGATGGTTTCTTCGATAAGACAGCAATAGTAGCATCCACTTCTTTTGTACTGGCTCGAAGCCACTTGGGTACCTGGTCATACCTCGTCATCTCCTCGATCCAATCAAATTCTTCATCCATTTGATCAAATAACTCAACTTCATCTTCACTCCTGGCTATCATGCGATTTACCTCTTGGAGTGATGGAACATCATGCAAAGTTTCTTGATATCGCTCTTCGTCATGCAATAATGTCTCTAAAGTCATCCGCCTTTCCTCGTGTGTTGTTCTTTGGTCAAAACGCCCAGCATTGATAACCTCATCAGCCATGTCAATCTTGTATTGCTGGATATTGTTCCTTATAAGGCTCTCAATAGAACCCATATATCGATCCTTGCCAACAAGGTCATCTTCTAGATCAACTGTACCTCCACTTCTTAATTCATCCTCCTTTTGACAGCTAGAAATTTTGTTAACAACTGCTTCCATATAAATGACTTTGACTTCTCTTGTCTGTCCAATCCGGTGGGCTCTAGCAACTGCCTGTTCCTCATTCTTAGGATTCGGATCAGGATCATATATGACAACTGTGTCAGCAGACTGCAGATTAAGACCCCTTCCAGCTGCACGAATACTAAGCAAGAAAATAAAGCAGTCTGAACCAGGGCTATTAAAGTCCACAATAGCTGATTCACGATCTTCAAGGCTAGTTGTTCCATCGATCCTTCTGTACACCAGTCGGCGCCATTGCAAGTATTCCTCTAATATATCAAGGAGTTTTGTCATGGTGCTAAAGAGTAGCACCCGATGGCCTGTTCTTTGAAGTTTTATGAGAATCCTATCCAGAACCCAAAGTTTTCCACAAGATTTAACAAGGAAATCCTTGGATAAGTCATTAAAATACGGGTAATTAAGCAAAGGATGATTGCAAGTTTTTCGGAGCTCCATACATCTGTTATTTAAAGTTCTATACACCTTAGCCTGGTATGCTGGATTTTTTTGAACCCTGCGCTTCTCATCCTCAGGGTCAACTCGGATAGTGCCAGTAGATTTGATCCAATCATAAATTGTACTCTGTATAGCAGACATTCTACATCTCAAGACAATGGAAACCTGCAGTGCAGCCCTATATTAGAATCCATCGCTTGAAGACACAGCAGTATGTTAGAATCCACAACGTGAAAACATCATGATTGATGATGACAAATTAATGGCATACCTTGGGTGGAAGTGAACCTTCCACATCTTCCACGCGACGTCTGAGCATAAAAGGCTCTAAAATTTGATGAAGTCGATGAATTATGATAACCTTCTTTTCAGTCTCAAGCCAGTCATCCTCTCCATCATGCACAGGAGCTTCCCTTTGAAAGGGCTTCGAGAACCAATCATGAAATGCTTTACGATTATCAAAAACTTCTGGTAGAAGTAAATTCAGTAGCGACCATAGCTCCTTCAAGTCATTCTGCAGGGACAAAAATCAATCTATGTAAAGTCATTGCCAAAATACCTTTTCGAGGAAGTTAAAATTGAATTTCTGAGCCATTATTTTCTTAATATCACAATCTAGCTTCATACATATCAAAGCAAGACCGTCTAATTTTCATTTGTAAACCACAGAGATTCCAATCTCTTGATCATTACCTTGAAACCTTTTCACAAGTCTTATCCAAAATGTAAGAAGACATCCAACCAGGAATCATAATATGTGCAAACAGAAACATATCAGCAGATGTAACAGGTTCTCTGATGGAAGGAATTTTTCCTTGCTTTCCTACAAAATCATGAAGTGGGAAGACAAGGACATGGATACACTAGTATATCACAAACATCCTAGTCAAACATGGCCAGGTTTTGCAAATCTTGCTAATAGTCCATTTTTAAAACTTGGCATCAGGAAATGGTGGGATGCTTGGATACTATAAGCCTGAAATGAATTTTTATTTACTCTGCTACATGTCAGATAAAGGTGGCAGTTTGATTAAAAAAATCTCTAAACATCAATTTTTTCCCTTGTGTACACTGTTGGAACATTTTTACCTGCTCTTAATTAGTTTAAACAGAATTGTCATTTAGAAAGGCGATGCTTGCATGTAGTAGTTCATGATTTATAAACATGTTTTATGCAGCTAGAATGATTATTTGGTTAACGTAAGGTTCAGTAGAACAACAGCCTTTTTGTGAACAACAGTGAATGCACAGCAGCACACCGATATTAACAAGAACGACATCAAGGCTGCATTCAGGGTAAAAACACAAAACGAAAGGTGGAGAGATAGAAAATTACAATCTTATTGTGCTTGGAAGGAATTAAAATGTAAAAAAGAAAAGGTGAGTAAGGAACAAAGAACTGCAGCTAAATATGTAATTGTCCTGCAAAACAATGCTGATCTACAAAATCAAACGTGAAAAAGGCGTATCTATGTAAATCAAACTAGTAAAAACTGAAAGGATTTATTTTCTTGCATTTTGGAGAAAGAAAATGAGCCTGAGGAGAAAATTTTGTCCCCGTCTTCCATGGCTCACTTTTTCACTCTTTTCTAAACAGCAGTAATATCACCTATTCTTTCTCCAATTTTCTTCCTGCTTTCACTCTTTACTCCCATCTATCCTCTCCCAATCACTTTAAATAGCAGTCAGACCACAGAAGCCCAGACTACAAGACTGTTTTGTGGCGATAAGTTTTCCCAGACACACAGATAAGCATTTGTGAAACAATATTGTGTAACTGTAAAATAGACAGCTTTAACAGACCTGTAATGGTGTCCCTGTGAGAAGTAAGCGCCTCTGGCAGCGATATCTATCAAGATCACGGGCTAAAACTGATTCCCTGTCCTTCATTCTCTGTGCCTCGTCAATTATGATGTACTTCCAATCAAGTTTAGAAAGTTTCGTGCGATCATACATGATAAACTCGTAAGTTGTCACGAGAACATTAAATTTCATGGCAGAAACCTCCTACAGAGTGCCAGCAAAAGAAAGCTCAACAATTCATCATAAATCTGAAGAACGAAAAACAAATGAAGTAATGGTGGTTTTCTTACTTGGGAAAATAATTTTGCGCGCTGATCCTTTCCACCAACATAATAAATGCAGGACACAGATGGCAGCCAGCTGTGCAGCTCGCTCTGCAGCATGAACTCGGTCAGACATCAAAAAGCACTAGAAAAACCATACCATTAAATGCGGAACCAACAGTAACTAACCTTCCAATTCACCAAAACAGCATTAGGAACAATTATAAGATGTGGTCCATAGTTTCCTTTGAATTCCATTAGATAAGCAATCAGTGCCATCACCTGCATAGGAGCAAAATTATCAAAGAATAGCAAGTCCACATTAAGAAAAAATGTTCATTACGTCATCTATAAATTTTTCTAGTTGACTACCAAGCTGCCAAAAGAACTGAAGGAAACGTGCCAATACGTTCACTTTTCTTAAGCAAAAGACCAATAAGTTCATTATACAACTACCACCTCATATATAAGAATTACTCCCACATTCACATGCAAGTTTGCTAAAAAGAAAAAATGGGTACATGCATCATTCTTCTTTTCTTGACATGTATAACATTAGTTTTTAGGGTTTCACAGTTAATTTTCTCAACTTCTATAATTTAGGTTAAAACCTGCAATTTTATCTAGTTACTCCTTTTCTTATATTAAAAACAGGCTTTTAGAGTTAGATTGTTATGGCAATAAGTTCCTTTGAACATAATCAGTTAAAGCTCCAGGGTTGTTAAATACTTCTTGTTATTTAAAAGTGAACTTTTTCATAGGATACATACCTTGATATTATTTAATTTATATGTTTTTAATCATTGACACAACAGATTCATCTTTTAATTTATTAGATTTTTATCCTCGTAAAGAAAGTTTCTAGGATTTTCACTTGGTAATGAAAAGTTTCATAGGGTACTTTAAGAGTATATAAAGAAATAAAATCCTTTAAAATAAATTTATAGTTGAACTTATTGATCAACAAAAAATTCGATAGACCTTATTGGTCTGTTGCTTGTGAGAAGTGAACTTATTAATAGTTTTTCCAAGAACAAAGGATCCATGTATGTTTTCAAATTTTTCATTTTTCAAAAAGGATGTGGTTAAAGGCTTAAGCTTCCATAAAAAAGAAGCTTGAGCAAGAAACTTACCTGCACAGTCTTTCCAAGCCCCATCTCATCTGCCAAGATTCCATTTAATTTGTTGTTATACAAAGAAAGCATCCACTGCAATCCAACCTGGTGGGGGGAGGACCAAACAAACACACAGAGATCAGTAGCTTAAGAAACTTGCAACATAATAAGGCTTGAAAAATAGCAAAAAAAAAAGAAATAAGATAAAAAGGTACAGTAAACTTTAGTGACCTACAAGCTGATAGTCTCGTAAGGTTCCTGTTCGTAACATAGATGGTTGCCTTATGACCCTTTCATTCACTGCATGGGCAAGATTGTAATATCTGCTGACAACAGGGAATGACAAAATTTTAAACTATTACAATCAAACACCAATTTTGTGCAAGAAGAAAATATGGAAGTCAAATTATATGTATGTGAAGATTGGTTGTTAGATACATTTTGAATTATATTGTATTGCATAAAAGCCTCCATCTCTTGGAGCCAACTACCCCATCAGTACTTAATAAATTGCTTGACCAGTTCACTCCTCTCTTCAATGTAGGAAAAATGACAAAATAACTCAAACAAATAACTTACTTGTTAACAGATGAACTGTCCCTGGGTGCATTCATTTCCATAAACCGGTTTCTTATCATTACTTCCTCGCTAGTACAAGCTGCAGCTGCTCGTACTTCTTCTTCTGATAGGCCCTTTAATTAACAATAAAACTAAATGAAAAGGCAGTTTGAAACAATACATCACATGAAGAATATGAAAAGGAAATTTAAACATCAGAAATCACGAAAGAAAAGGGGGGATTTTTTTTTGAAGATAAATGAGGCATGTAGCTTAATTGTGCGAGAAAAATGTGAACATCGAATTGGTGGGTTGCAGAGAGAGAGAGGGAGAGAAGAATAAATCATGCCTGCAGTCGAGCAGCTGCAGCAGCGGCATTAGCTGCCTCCTCCACTTCCTGTTGATTCTTAGTAGCTGTTATTTTACCACCCAGCTTATGAAGATATTCTTCTGTCTGGGTCAAGAATGATGAGAGAACAGCATATCTCTCAGAAGCATCGCCTGAAATGCTAGTTTGTTGCTCCAACAACATTTCTCTGTACCTTTCAACATCATTGTTCTTTAATGCCTCCATCCTTTTATTCCGGTCATCATCCTTTCTCTTTGAAAATTCCCTCAACATTCTCTCATGGTATTTGGCAACTCCTCTGTTACGGGCAGTGCGTGAATCACGGATGGCCCAATGTGACTCAAGAAGTTTCTTGCGCCACTGCATGATGGATTTCAATTGCTTCTCTCTTATGGCTTTCTGAGAGGCCTGTACCTGTCTCGTCAGCTCCATCCTTTGACGCTCACATAGCCGAACAAACTTCCTGTATAGCCTGTCAGGCATTGCCATGATTTCCTGTTGCTGCTGATCAACTTCGTCCCTTAAACGCGCCTGTAGATCTAGAAGCTTTAACTTTTTCTCTTCAATCTGTAACCGCAACACAAGATCTGGCCTAATCCTTTTCCTCTCTAAATTTACTGCTAGGAGACCATTGATTTTCTTCAAATTCTCTAACCTTTTCCTGGTAAGCATTTCCACGCCTTCCTCAAAAAGAAGATCTTTGACATCATAGGCCAATGTTAGGTTATTATTCGTGTTAACTATCCCAGTTGACCCAACAGAGTCATGTTTCCTAGTAAAAAAAGGAAAATCAAATAATGGTCCGTGATACTTTCTGGTGGAGCCAGAATCTTTTGTCTGGGGCACAGTGCTCACTTGTGCAGGTTTCTTAGCTTGCGCAGCATCAGATGCAGGAAACTGTGGTGCAACACCCTTTCCCCTATCTGATGCAAGATCACTTATAACAGGAGCTTTCTGAAGTCCATGCTCACTCTCCTGGTCTGACTTGACAGAAAATGTAGCAGTTTGCTGCTCTTCCTTCCCAGAAGCCACCAAGGGCATGGGTTCCTTCATCACAGCTGGTGCCTTTTGCATATTAATGGTTGAGACAGCTGCTTTCTCATCGCCAGTAAAAACTTCCTCTTTAGAAACATTCTGTCCATTCATAGATGGCATTGCTTGTAAATCCTTATCATTGGACTCCGGATGACTTGCTTGTTCTTCAGGAATCTTTCCACCTGGCCTGTCTTGATTACTTCCTCCTGCAGGAAGAAGTTGCTGCTGCAGTTGCAGCTCAAGGGGTGGTGGGGCTATAGCTCGAAGAAGCTCTTGTGGAAGAGTACCTTCTCCTTTCTGTCAAGCAATTAAAAAAAAAAAAGTATGATCTGCTGAGTGCTTATTGAGTCAATTGAAGTTTTCACGTGTACATTAAAAAAAAATGTAAAGTGGCGAGTGAAAAGAGATTTCCAGACCTTCAATCGCCTAAATGCTAGAATTTGTGCTTTCAGAACATGTGACTGCTGTTTAGTGAACCCGGTGCGCTGTTGTGCCATCTGAACAGCTGGCCCACCTTGTGAAGAGAAGCGGTTGCCCGAGCCTCCTTCAGTAGAAGGACCAGCAGATTGTGGAGAAGATCGATTCGGTTGCCTGAAATGCCGTGCCTGCGAAGTTTCTGAGCTGTTTAATGCATTTTTTGAAGGCAAAATCTGATCCACACCTTGGCCTGTGTTTGCAGGCATTCCATTGCCAAGCACAGCTGTCTGTCGAGGAGGCGCTTGGTTCTCTCTGCTGTGAAAAGCCTGCTGCTGCATTGCGAGGTTGCTAGGGTTATTCACCATGCCTCCACTGGAAGTTGAGCCAAAGGGACCAGATGGAACAGTTTGCCTGGCTTTCGCAGTGCCAGACTGCCCAGAGACATCACTGGATGAATTAGCACGAGGAGAACTTTCACTTGCAATGGATGGAGAGGCAACCTGCGGCTTTGACACAAGGAGATGTGATGACTGCGCACCAGGATTACTTTCATTTGCCTTTAGTTGTGCAGCCATCCTTGCCTGCATGAATGGAATAAGCTGAGCCATCAAGTTGACATTTGCAGGTTGTGACAGATCAATGTTGCGCTCAAGTGCCCATGCTTGAATTGCTTGTAACTGTGCAGTCATTGCGAGATGGTTGTTTGCCATGTTTTGGATGGTTTGTGGGGCCTGCATGGGCCTCGTAACATTTGCAGGCATTAGTTGTCCAGTTGCAGTAGGCTGGAGTGGAGACTTTTGCTCATTCCTCTGATCAGAGGCTAGGTGCTGACCTTGTTCTACCTGCTTTTCACTACGAGAAAAATGGTCAGATGAGTTCTTAGAAGAGGATGCCTGAGCCTGATTAGCCGCCTGCATGGACATGAGTTCCTGCATTTTCAAATTTCCCATCCGAATGTCCTGATCCTTGCCAGCAGTAGGGCCCAGCATTCCTATTTTAGTTTGTTGCTGAGACTGCATTGCCAAGGCCGACTTTTGTTGGGCGGCCTGGAAAGCATATTGAAGATACGCCTGTTGCATTGGGTTCAAAGCCTGTTGCTCAACACCTTGATTCCTATTCTGTCCATCCTGAGAGGAACCATGTTGTCGAGCCAAATCAAAAAATTGCCTGGACTGTTGAGGCGTTTGCATTGAGCCTGGAGATGAAGCAAAATTGTTCCCTACCGTAACTCCTTGAAGAGCCCCAGCTTGATAAGCTAGAAGGGCTTCATTTCCTTCAGGTTTTCTAAGTAATTGTTGCTGTAATGCCTGCATGGACAGTTAGGATATAAAACAAACGTACCAAAAGTTCACCCGAAAAAAAAAATTCAAAATCCCCTTGCACATGAGGAAATCTTAGAACTAAAGACAACAATCATTCAATTCACTACGTAAACAAAATCGGATTCAGAAACAAGCACAAAGATGGTCAACTGAACATTAGAATCACCATTGCACCTTCACATTGCCAAGAATCTAAAGGAGAAAGCACTGTAACTGCATGCATGATGGATCTACAGGTCCATTTTTATGTCAAATGCACCATATACTTTCAGTAACAAAACAAAATGGAAAAAAAATTAGTTCCTCCATCCAAGATTGCAGCTCAAAAATGAAAGCCAACAAAACACAACAGGCAACTGCAACCATAAAATTAGATGGACTCCACCATGAACATCAACTACAATACTTCTGATGAATAACTTCATGATCCTAAACAAAAAAAGGGTCTTCTTTATTTTTGTTAAAGTTAGAAGAAGAAGAAGAAAATCACAAAATCCACATAAACTAAGAAGGAAAACCAGAGACATGATCAACTATAAATTACACATCGCCCAGATAAGGAATGCCAAATGGTAATACAAAATTCCCAGTAGCCGACCCGCGCTTAGTTGTCATTAGTCTTCAGTCTTGAAACAAAACCTCAAGCAAACATGGATGCTTAATTACACCTAAAAATAGTTTAAATGACCTAATCTTCTCCTAAATTAAATGCATGCCTAGTTTGCCTCATCCAAACTCATGATTAATCAAAAATTCAAATTAATCAATCACATTAATTACAACTAGAATTCACTAATCACATATCAATTAATCAAGTTTGATATATTGAAAAAAATAACCTTACCTGCCTAGGCTGCTGCTGCTGCTGCTGCTGCTGTACTGAATCGAACCCCAACTGAAGGTTCCATACAGCAGCAGATGAAGACGAAGAAGAAGGTGATGCTGCAGCGGATGAAGTGGACCCCGCACGCCCAGCCGGTCCCACCCGACCGGGCCCACCTCCTCCACCACCACCGGATTGCATGCAAATTTACTCTATAAACCCCTAATTAATCAATAATTATAAACAAAAAAAAATTCGTGCCCGGACAAAAAAGAAATCGAAAGATAAAATGTTGTTAAAAAATCCCTCCAAGAATTTTAATAAAGCTCCGATTTTACCTCCGATCGCAACGTTAGAAGAAGAGGGAAAAGGGAAAAAAAACAAAAACAAAAAACAAAGCTTGCTTCCTTGCTTTCTTTTAGTCTGTCTGTCCACTTTCTCTCTCTAGGTTTCGAATTCTCTCTCACTACAAAAAAGGCGAGAATATCGGTGAAACGAGGAAGAATGGATCCAGAGAGAGAGAGAGCGAGAGCGAGAGCAGATGATTGTTTTTCACTCTCACTGAAACTTGTTTTCTCTCTCGCGATTGGATTTCGAGAGAAAAATAAAAAGGAAAAGGAAAGTCTTAATTTTTTTTCCGGGTGTTAAGAGTCAAACAAACCCTAAGATTTATTGGTTTTATTTGGGGGTTTTTATTATTTTATTTTTTATTTTTTGAACGGGAAGGAGGGTAAATTGGGGTTGGTACCTGGTAATGAGTGAAGTTTTTCTGCTTTTCTATTTTATTTATTTCTTCTGTTAGAGTGGGGTCCACGTGACGACTACGGTTACAAGTTTACTAAAAGGTAGTGTAGAGGTTTAACCTTTGAGTCCGGTTATAATTACTATTTTGGTCCTTTAGTTCATGGAACGCGAGATCTCAAAATATCTGTCTAGTTCCCTCCGAGCGGATGATTATTTTTTAAAATATATTTTATTTATAAATATATTAAAATATTAATTTTTTATTTTTTAAAAAAAATTTTATATTAATATATTAAAATTATTTTAAAATAATAATAAATATTAATTTAAAATAAAAATAAATAAATAAATTTCAAACTTTTTCAAAAGCACTTTTAAAACACAAAAACAAACCTGTTTAGCATTGTAGTTGTTGTATGAATATATTAAATTGATTTTTTTTATTTTTAAAAAACTATTTTTGAAATCGACAAATCAAAATAATTTAAAAATAAAAAATAATTAATTTTTAATTAAAAAAATTAATTTTTTTTAGTAACAGGATTGGCCGGCGTTTTTAAATTGGCCTTCGCTTTCCACAATCAATTAAAGTCAAAAAATTTTTTTAATATTTTAATTGATTTAATCAATTTTTTATTATTATTTAATTTTTAATTTTTAATTTCATTAATTTTTTTGTTTTTCTGCCGACCAAGCAGGTGAAAAAACAAAGCTTAGTTCATTGCATAAAAAATAGTGCAATGCCACTACAAAACCGATCCAAGAAGGTTCCATGAGAAACCTGCCAGCAGGTTCCACGACTCAATAACGTGTAAGGAGAGTCTGAGATTGTGAAGCAAGATAAATATTAGATTTATTTATTTATTCTTGATTTCAGTATATTAAAATCAAAATAATTATTATTAAAAAATTATTAATTTAATATATTTTTTAAGTTAAGAATATTTTTAAAAAAAACTTCAAAATAAAAACAAAAACAAAAACTGTAGCAAACACCTATGTAAATTGTAAGCTTTAAAAAAGGAGAAGAGCGATATATACTCTATAAATTCTCTATACGTGAGGTATTTCTCCATGTGATTTTGAAACATACGGTGTTTCTCTAAAACAGACAAAAAGACTGGGATATTAAACTTTCTTTTCTTCCCGCCCTAACCAGACCTGGTCGCCGCGCACCCAACCATCAAGACAGACTCTCTCTTCAACTTTCTTACTCTCCTAGCCTCGTCTTTCATTCTCTTTGAAGAATTGGTCCCAGTACTCCTTCTCGATAAGTAAGGTAGGGTGTTGTTCGGTTCCAGTAATCGAGCGCTGTTATTCACAGATCTGGAGTTGTGTTCTATTGTTGATTTTGTTGCCTTCTTTCATAACCTTAGTAGCGAGTATCTTGTAAGTGTATTTAGCATATCATTTTTCTGTCAAATGTCGAGGAGGCCGTCTGCCCACGCCAGTGTAGTATTTACAGTTTGCTTGGGATAACTGCTGATTGCTATAAGAGAGTAGCAAGGGCAGACCCACCCGAAGCAGGGGCAAACCAGGAGCGTATCTTCCATCTTGAGATGGTGATTCGGTCCAGCAGCGGTGATGGTGAAAGCATCAGAGGCAATAATATGTTTTTTTTTTTCGTGCTTGTCTTAAAGGTCAAAGATTGAGTCTAATGAAGGGAAAGATTACTGCGAGCGCGAGATTATTTCTAAATCAAGATTAGGTCGAACCGGACTGGTTCAAAACTGATGAATTTAAACTGGTTTCAGTTTGATTTTGATTTATTTTTAAAAAAAATTGATTTAGTTATTGTTTTTGGATAAAAAGTGATTTGAACCGAAAATGTTTACTCCCATGCAAAGGTGCGCCCTTATTTGCTGGTGTGTAGGCGTGATTAACTTGACAAAATTTCATTTTTTATAGTTAATTAGCTTTTGAGTCACGTGATATGGATTAATCCTACCCTTCTTCTCAAAACTCCAACCCAAGTTGATAGATACTAGATTGCTGGGAAGTGTTATGGCAAGTGGTGAGCTAAACTTTTTTTTCAACCAAAAAAAAAGTTTAGAAACCTTTGTATTTTTTAAAAATAAGAAAAATTTGATGATTGAATTAAACTTGATTAATTTGATAATTGAATAAAAAAAATTAGATGATAATAATAAACAAATTATAAAAATATAATTATAAAAAAAATTCAAGCCAGTCCAATTAAATCTCTCTAACTCGTTATTTGAGAGGTTAATAAAATTATAATCAATAAAATGTCAAGGAATAAAATAAAATAAAAATTTTAATAAAAAAATTAAAAATCAAATAAATAGTAATAAAAATAAAATATGATATAAAATAAAATAAACAAAAACATTCATGGGGTGCAATTGTGGGCCACTGAAATGAAAAGCTCGGGAGCACTTGTGAGCTTTGGCTTATTTTTACTTGTTAATTTTTTTGAAAATGGATTGATGACTTATCAGCTGTCATATTTTGAATAAAATAAATAAGTGACATGTCACCTGCTAGAGCACGTAATGTGTAATCTAAAAACTATGATTTTAGCACCACATTCGTGGGTGGAAAATCAAGCACTTAGTTTTTTTGGCTAAAAAATCCAATCTCCAAGCGATTTCAATAAAAAAAAACACCTCACCAACACCCTCATAACACGCACAAACCATTCCATCTACTCTAAATACCTAAAAAAATAATCTAAAACTTGAAATTAAATCGGTTTAGTTTTAACTTTGTAGACTCAAATCTGATTTTTCATGCAACATCGAAACTCTAGATAATCACCATGAAGCCTCTCTCATCTTGTAGAACCCATAGACAACAAGAAAATTCATTTTGATGGTCGAAAATGGAGTGAAAGACGACTTCCTATCTTATAATTGGAATTCAACAACCCCTCTTTTTTACTTCTTTAATTAGAGACTGAAAAATAACACAGGCTAATTTGTATATCAGAATTGATTTTTAAAATTTTAATGGACCTAAATTGTTTGTGTATTGTTATTTTTAAAAATCAAGGATTTAAATATATTTTTTATATAATTTTTGACACAATTATCCATGTCTGAAGTTTTTTTAATTTCAATATTTTTTTTTTTCGATCCAACTCTCGACTAAAAATTCAAATGCAATTAGTTTTTAATTAGAATTAAGTCATATAAAATAAAACTTCAAGAAATAAAATAAATTATTGAAAAATACACGTATATACACATTATTTTATTTCAGGAGTGCGTGAACGGTATGGGCTCAACAATAAGCATCCCGTGACTTTTTTTATATTTGTACTTAATAAAAGTGTGTTTTCTCGAAAGCACATATCATGTATTTTATTTTTCATGGCTATCCCTGCGGTATAATACTTGCCTTGAGAAACAATAAAAGAGTGATAGAAACCAACCATAACAAATATAGGAAGTACCCACTTGAGGTTGTGGCCAGAAGGGACTTGTTTCCTTTCCTTATATTTGGATTCGATTTTTCTATGTATGATTGTCATTCCGTGATATTTTATATATCTATTAGGTTTGCAGTATGTTCAGTGGGTCCGGAAATTCCAGCAGAAAAAGAAACTTGTTTCCTTCCTTTATATTTGGGTTCGATTTTTCTGTGCATATCTGTCATTCCCATGGTGTTTTACATGTCAACTGAACTTGTAAGATGTTAGTTGTAGTGCGCGTAAACTGATAAAAACATCTCAAATTATTAAAAAAAAAGATAGGAAGTACAAAAATGTACAAGTGATGCCGTGGATGACACCACAAATACATCGATAAATATATTCTTAATTATTATCATTATTATCATGGATACCTGTTATCAATTATAATTATCTGTTCACTTCTCTAAAATACATAAATAACACACACACACACACACCACTCTCGAGGAACATATTTCTCTGTTCACTTCTGTAGCAATATTTCTTACAGGGCCATTATTGAATAGGAATGTTTCTTACAAGACACAAAAACAAAAGTTTTCAAGCATCCCGAATGTTTGGGTCGATTGTCCAGTCCGGACACCAGTCAGAGGATCCAATTTCAAAGTCTCCCTTGATGACCAATGCAGGATAACTTCCTCGTATGATACCGGAGACGTTGTGTAGTGTAGGAGGACAAGGACTGGATAGAGCTGCAGCAGCAGCTACTGTCGGCCTGTCTAGCAAAGGACCTAACTAGAAGATTTTGGTCCTTCACTCGATGTATATCTGTTATTGTA